>Ga0214921_10005693_pt1 | contig 17488 bp, 10 predicted proteins | sample LL1505_MetaG_FD_177992 | JGI IMG/M metagenome (GOLD analysis project Ga0214921, IMG submission 177992) | Freshwater microbial communities from Lake Lanier, Atlanta, Georgia, United States - LL-1505 | ecosystem: Environmental > Aquatic > Freshwater > Lake | place: USA: Georgia | collected...
AATAACTAAAATTTAATTAAACAATAAATTTTAGTTATTATTATAAATGAATTTTGAAACAGAGCTATAATTTAAAAATATATTTTTAATAAAAATATATATTTAAACTCTATATTTATTATTATGAATTAATAATATAATAATTATAATTGCCATTAAAAGAATCAAAATAAAAATAATAAATGTTAATATTATATATGGATACAATCTATCAAATATATATGTAAAACTTGGTTCTATTAAATATGTATTTATTTTTTGTTTTGTTTCATCTTTGGAAACTTCTGATATACAAATATCTATTATTTCATTTATAAAATTATTTTTAATAGATGACATTTTTTTAAAAATAATAAATTTTTTTTAAAATTATAACGCAATTAAATGTTAAATTTTTCTAAAAAGTATAAAATAGCGGTTATTCTTATGTATCATCATATAAACCATCTTTATAAATTTTAACTATTTCTTTTCTCATTACTTCATAATCAACAATTGGTGCCGGATAACTTATATTATATTTTGTACATGTTTTATTCCAATTTAAAATATCTTTATTTGGAATATCCTTTAGTTCTGGAATCCATTTTTTTATATATAAACATTCTTTATCATTATCTATTGCTTGTTTCCACGGAGACATAATTCTAAAATATGGTTGACTATCTGCACCACTTCCAGATGACCATTGCCAGTTACCATTATTAACAATAGGATCATAATCGATTAATTGAGTTGCAAAATATTTTTCACCTAATCTCCAATCACAATTTAATATTTTAATTAATATTCCACTTGTTATTAATCTTGCTCTATTATGCATATATCCTGTTTTATTTAATTCTCTCATTCCTGCATCTACAGCAGGAAATCCTGTAACACCATTTTTCCATGCATCTAATATTTTTGGATTATTTTCCCATTTAATTTTATCATATTGTTCTTTTAAACTTTTACCTTGTAAAATATGTGGTATATAATATGCTAAATAATAATAAAATTCTCTCCAATACAATTGATCAATTAATCCATGTTGTATACCATATAAATCATATATTTTATTGTATACTTCACGGATAGAAATACAACCAAATTTAATATATGGAGAAAGATGTGTTGTTGGTTTTATTAAATCATTTCTAACATCAGCATAATTATCATAATTTTTTAGATTATCAATCATTTCTAATCCATTCATCCGACCCCCATGTAATAACATATTATCATTTTTGTTATAATATTTATCCATAGATTTTAAATCAAATAATCTATATTTTGTTTCATTATGAAAATTACCAAATTTATCTTCCTTAAAATGAAAATGACAAGGTAATATAACTTTTTTTAGTTTTGCATTATTTTTAAAAGGTGTATATTTTTCATAGGGAGTTCCATCTTTCTTTAAAAAATTGCCCATAGGTAATAATAAATAATCTTCATATATATTACAACTTTTATTATTTTTATTACAAAAAAGTTCAATGCTTTCATCTCTATTTTTTGCATAGAGAGTATAATCTTTATTAAAAAATATTGCATCAAAATTATAATTTTTTAATATTTCATTTAGTACTTTAATATTATCTCCATAATAATAATGAATTTGTGAGTTATATTTATTTTTTAATTCATTATCTAATTCATCAAGTGATTCTAACATAAATTGAAAAGAATTACTTGAAAAATATTCATTTTTATTTAATTGTTCTGGAGTAAAAATAAAGATAGGTATTATTTCATCTGATTTTTTAAAACATTCAATTAATCCAATATTATCATTTAATCTAAAATCTCTTCTAAATATAAATAATGATTTCATACTATCTAATTTACTAATTATATATTTTATATATAATTAACTTTCAAATTTTATTTATTTTATATAAAATAGTTATTATTTTATTATCAAAACGATGTTTTAATGATTCGTAGATTTAATAAATTCTATTATTTTATTAATCTCATTCCTTTTTAAATTACTATTATCTAAATAAAATAATTTCAATATATCTTCATCTTTAGTAAAATTTATACTTGATAATGAATAAATATTTATATAATTAATTTTTATATTAAATAATTTATATATATTTAGTATTGAATTTTCTAATACTTTTATATTAAAATTAGAATCTTTATAATTTTTTAAAATATTGTAATATTTATTTAAAGTATATTTTTTTTGAAATAAAAATATACTTAATATATCTATTACGATGTTATAATTTTGAATATTACTGAATCTCTTATTATTAGTAGGATTTAATTTTTTATCATTTAATATATCAATTATAAAATAATTATTTAATAACTCATTATTATTAATTAAAGTAATATATTCAATATAAGTACCTATGAAAAAAGTATAAGTATTTTCATTACTATTACTATTACTATTATAATACATAAATAAAAGTAAATTTTGACAACTATTAAATGTATTTCGTTCACTTCTCCTATGATTATAATAATATATTATATAATTTGATAAATATATTTTTTGATTAGCTATATTTATATTTACATCAAATCTGTTTATTAATTTACCTTCTATAATATCATTTTTTTTTAATATGTCGATAGTCTTAGATGGTAATGTATACATATTAATGTTTGTATTAATGCTCGTATTAATTTTCGTATTTTTTTTAGTAACAATAGATGTTAGAACAGATGTTTGAACAGATGTTTGAACAGATGTTTGAACAGATGTTTGAATGGATGTATTAATATTTAATTCAATAGATTTATTAGTTGATAAATTAGTTAATATATTTTTATTATTTAATGATACAAATAATTTACTATATTTATTATATGTATTATTTGTATTTATAATTAATTCTAAAGGATAATAGATTTTTTTTTTAAATGATCCTAAATCATATTGTTTTTCATATTTATTTATATAACTAATACATTGTTTAATTAATGATTCATTTGAATTATTTTTTATATTATTTCCATTATTTATTAACATATTATATAATATATTATTATTTATAATACCTTTATCTTTTAAACTTTTATCTAAATAAAAATCTATTGTATGAGTTATATTTAATTTTCTTAATCTAAACATTCCTTGTGCTACATTTGTTATTGTATTATTTTTATTTATTGTTACTAATCCTTTCATTTCTATAGGTTGTTTAAAATCAATTCCAATTGTATTTTTATTATTATAATATATAAATAATTCTGTTGTTTTAAATATTTCATTCTTATATAAAGTTATTATTTTATTATCATATATTTTTTTTTTATTATCATTATCAATATAAAGTATTTTTTTATTCATTCCTTTTTCTTTAAAATAATTATAAATTCTTTCAACCATTTCAAAAACGGATATTGTTAAGATATATCCTCCGACATCTATTAATGCTTGATATTTTATTAACATATCTTGTTTAAACATAAAATCAATAAAATTTAATTCTTTATCTTTTATACCATAATTAAATTTATCATCTATATAATATATTTTTGGTTTATTATCTGGATTCATTAAAATACCTTCTATTGCATTTTTAATAGATCCTTTTGAAAAATTATCTTCAATAATATTATTGTAAAAATTTTTAAAAGGTTCAATCATCTTATATTCTTCTTTTAATAAATCTTTTGGTATTGAGAAGTCAACTGTTCCAGAAAACATAATTTTATTATTTAATTGACCGAGTATATCTAAAAATGTAATATTATAATAACTATCATCAATTTTAAAAAAAAATTTAAATATAATATTATTTAAATATTCATATATTATATCATTATCTATTTTATTTTTATTTTTATTATAAAAATCATTTATATTAAATATAATAAATAATTCATAATTATTAAATATTTCAAATATTTCATCAAAACTATTAAATATAGTCATAAATTTTGGATAAAATATAAATAAATAGTCGATTGATTTATATTTTATATAAATATTATTTAATTCATCAAATATTAAATTAATATCTTTTATTCTTAAAGAATTTATCAAATATGATTTAATAGTTGTCCCCAATGATATATCAAAATCTGTAAACTTAGAACCATTAATAGGTTCATCTACAAATGCATAAGGAATAGCAGTAAAAAAATTATTATTTTCATGTAATTTAACCTTTTTATAATTAAAATCTCCAAATCCATAATTCATATTATAAGTTAAATTATTTATATGAATAATAGTTTTATCAATATATTCTTCAATTTTTTTTTGATTTATATTATTTGATTTAATATTATTATTATTATTTGATAATTTTGAAAATAATAATTTAAATATAAAATCTCCATAATTATGATCTCTTTTATTATTTGCATTAATAATATTTAAATTACTTTTCAAAGGATCTATAATAGAATCGAATTCATCAATAATACAAAAACTATCTATTATATTTGTATTTAAATTAAAACGCATATTTATAATATTTTTTAAAAATAAAATTTTTAAATTTGTATCAGTAATAATTGATATTCTTTTTTCATCTAATTCATCATAATTATATTTATTATCTATTATTCCAATATTTAGATTTATATATTTTTTATATTCAATTATAATATTAAATGTATCATTAACTAATGTATTTGTTGGTAATATAATGAATATATTATTTTTATTATTTTCATTTAAATTATAATTTAATAATAAAATAGGTGTTATAGTAGAACTTTTTCCTCTACCCATTAATAATTGATAAACATTTAATTTATTCGTATTATTATTAAAATTTTTTAAAAAATCAATTTGTTCATTTCTTATAAAATATCCATTTTCAATTTCAAATATAAATTCACCAAATGAATTTATTATTTTATTATATTTTCCTGTTTTATTATATCTAAAATCAATAATTAATGGTGATATATTTTTTAATATATCATTTAATAAAAAACATTTGTTTAAAAATATTGTATATAAAGATTTATTATTTTGATTACTTTGTTCTAAACATTCTTTAAATTGTTCTATAGTATAAAGTATATTTCTAATAAATATTATTTTATATAAAATATTTTTATTTTCTAAAAAAATATTAATAATATTAGATTTTTTTAGTCCCTTCACAAATATTGAATTATATATATTATTGACATCATTAATATTTAAAATATTATTATTTTCATTATTATTATTTTCATTATTATTATTTTCATTATTAAAATTATTATTTTCATTGTGAAAATTATTATTTTCATAATGAAAATTAATAATTTTATGTTTTAAATTATTATTTGTATTATTTTGATTATTAGATGTTCCTATGCATTTATAATATGTTTTATTTATAAAATTTTTTAAGTCTTCGTTAAATTTTTGTTTTTTAATTTCAATATCTGATTTATTTTTTATCTTATTTGAAAAAATTATTATTTCTTCATAAATTGTTAATATATTATTATTATTATTATTATTATTTAAATTAATTATAACATTTTTATTTTCTTCAAATAAATTTTTATCAAATTTTGGAGATCTTATAAAGTTATTATATCTATAATCTATTAACTTATTACAAGTTATATTGGTATTAATATATTCATATAATTCATTAGATGTATATTTTTTAAATAAATAATAATATATCCATATAGGTACATTAGAATAATATAAATTTCTTAATTTTTTTAAAAATAATTGCGTTATATCATATTTTACAGAATAAAAATTATCATCTATTAACCGAGGTTCATCATAAATAAAAATTTTATTTAATAATATTAAATATTTATCAAAAAAATAGTCTATATAAAAAAAATTATTACTTTCAAAAAGAGACATAATTAATATCGTTAATTCATTAATATCATTATTTAATGGATACATATAAGTATAATGTAATTTTATATATGTATATCTATTTGCGAAATTAAAATTTTCAATATCTTGTTTAATAATATTACTATATATTCGGTCAGAATAGCTAAATTCTGATTCTCCAATACCATTATCATTTGAAAAATAAATATTATGATCAATTTTATCATCTATATTTTTTAATATTAATATAATATAATCATTCTTTATATTTTTTATATTTTTTAATAATAATCTATTTTTAAAATTAAACATCCATTGTGATAATAATATATTATCTTTATAAAAAGATTTATCTAATATAATATAATATGTCTCATTTTGATTTGAATCGTGCAATAATAATTGATTATGATCGTCAATTCTTATTATTAAATTTTTATAATTTAATAAATATATATATATATAATTATTTCTTAATTCATTTGCATAATCATCTTCATATTCATCTTCTCTAAATTCACTACATACTAAAAATAAAATATTATTATTAATAAGTAAATTTATAATAATATTATATTGAATATTATTATTATAGATTTCATCATAATCATTTTTAATATAAACTTTTATTTTCTTTTCAAAATATATATCTGTAAAATAACTATTACTATAATACTCTTCTCTATATATATAAATATTATTATTGTGATAATAAATCTCATTATTTATTATATTTTCATAAATATCTACGATATTATATATTTTATTAAATATATTACATTTCATTTTTCTATACTTTTTATTATTAAATTCATATATAGTGTTATTAGTATTTATAAGATTATAATAATATACAATAGATGATTCTTCGTAATAATATAAATAATTTGGAATATAATTATATTTAATAAATAATAGGATTATATTATGAAATATTTCAATTTTATCTTTATTTATTTTTTCAATAATATTATTATAAATATTTTTATTAAATATTTTTATAAAAAATAATAATACAATAAATAATTTCGAAAATTTACTACCATTATAAAACCATTTATTATAATAATGATTGTTTATTAATTCTGATTCTATATTTTTTACTGTCATTTCTTCTGTATTAAATAAATAATAATATACAAAATTATTTATATTTATATTAGTTATAAAATTATTTATAATATTTACAAATGAATAATCATTAAATAAAAATAAACCATTTTTATAAATAATCTCTGAATTATAATGATCTAATTGATATTGTATTATATCAAATAAATCTATTATACTATCATTATTTATAGCATAATCAGATGGTATATTTATATTATTATTTATTGAATTAAATATTATACTTAAATATTCTATATCATTTATATGTAACCAATGTATTTCATTTTTTTCTTTTAAATAATTATTATGTTTCGTCAATGAATATTCACAAAAAAATTTTATATTATTTTTTTGATTATTTGTTAATTTTCTTGTATCTATTCCTAATTTTTCTATAGAATCCATGAATGTATCTTCCATTAAAAATATTTTAAATAATTGATATTTAGTTTTAACAAATAGTTCCCATATATTATCTGAAAATAATAAAGATTTTACTAAAATATATTCATAACCTAAAATTTCTAAAATTTTTTTATTATTAGCGAAATTATTAAATTTTTTACTATTTATGTTATCATTGTTTATATGATTATATAAAATATTTAATTTATTCATATCAATTATATCAATAAAATTTAATATTTTAATATCTAAAAAATCAAACAAAAAATAAAATGCTACTTTATATTTATCACGAGTGTGTAATGCATTATTATTATCATAATTTCTAAGATATTTAATTTTTGTTAATAAATAATTATTTTTAATTACATTATTACCAATTGATTTTTTTGCTTCACTTTTTTTTATTAAATAATAATGTATATAATTAAAATTATATAATACTTCAGATTTTTCATAAAATAATAATACAATGTTATTTGTATTATAATTTAAATTTGATAATATTATATTATTTTTAAAAATAGATTTATATAAATTTATTATTATAGAATTTAAAAAAGAAAAAATATTATTATATTTATCTTTTTTTTTATCATTTTTATAATCTGAATAATATAGCATGTAAATTTCATTTATATTTTTAATAAATGATATATAATTAGAAAATTTAATAATATATTTATTATTAATCTTATCAATAATTGTTTTATATTGCTTAAGAATTTCATACAAAAATGCATTTCTATGACTATCTCTTTCATTGGAATTAATTTTATATTTTATAGTCAGTCTAGTTTCTATTATAATATGATTACTAATAAATTTTTTTAATCTATTAATATTATTATTATTTAAGTTAATTAAGTAAAAACTATTTATAAATAATGAATTATATCTTTTAATATCATTAAATGCTAAATCTAACATTATTTTTTTTGATGAATTTATAAATTCATTAAATATATTATTGTCTTTAAATTTATATTTTATAAAATAATAAAAAGAAAAATAGGAACATGAACCTGATAATTGTATTTTATCAATTAATATTACATTCATATTTTTTAATATATTATTCAGTTGTTCGTAAAAATAATTATCATATTTAAAATTATTCTCTTTGATAAAATCACATCCAATATATTTTCTATTATCTATTAATAAACCATTTAATATATTTAAATATTTAAATATTTTACCTTTATACTTTTTTATTAATACTGAAATATAATTATTATTATAATTGTCGTCTTCATTTAAAGTGTTTTTTAATTCTAAGTTTAATTTATTATTTGATTCTTTTTTTAATTTTGATTTTATGTCTGATAATTTATCATCAAAAGATGATATATATAAACATTTCTTAATTAATGTAATTATCTTATTTGTCATTGTTTTTATATCATCATCAATATATGAATATTTTATTATAATATTACCATTTAAATTTTCATCTAAATTTAGTTTACCATTTAAATAATGATTATTTATTCCTTGTCCTGAATTTATAATAAAAATATCATATTTGTATTTATTTTTTTTTTCTATATAAATACCAACACTATGACCATTTATATTACGAGCATTCCAACCTCCAGCTATGTAAACTTTTTTCTTCTTTTCTAATATTTCATATATCTTATTTTTATAGTCTTGATAAGTACCGCTATTATTTAATGCAATTATTGTTAAAGTATCCTTAAATAATTCAATAATTTCATTAATATAATCATTTTTTTTATTATTATTAAAATTATTTAATAATTTAATAAATGTATCACAACTACTATATGAAGTATTTCCATTACCATCTTTTATATAATTATCTAAAAACATATGTTGAAAAAAATTCTGCTCTATATATAAATCCATATATTATATCTTTAGAAAAATATATTTATATATTTATATATTTATACACCCGAATTTAGGATTTTTAAACACCTTTTTTATTAAAGAATTAAATTATAAAATATTTTATATTTATAGTCATTGCAATTTAGAATTCTACTAAAAATTAATTTTATAAAATTAATTTTAAATTTTTTTCTAAATATAAAATTATCTATAAATATGTATAATTATTTAAAAACAATTAGTATTATTGAACAATAAAGAATAAACTTTATAACAAATAATTTTAGATATCATATATAGTCATTGTAATTTATAATTCTACTAAATTTATTTTTATAAAAATAAATTTAGTAGAATTTTATTTTGCGATGACTATAATACTAAATCAATTTAAAGACTAGTTAATAAATTTATATTTTTTAATAAATAATTCTATATTTTTAATAAATAAATAAAATTTGAAAGTTAATCTATATAATTATAAAATCTTATATATTATATATAATGACAAATAATTTTTCATCCATATTTATATTTGGATATGATAAATATATAAATAATTTTTTAAACCATATAAATATTAAAACAAATATTGAAATATTTAATGGACATCAATATAATATTTATAATTATGGAGGTATTGATTTTATTATTAAAAAAATAAATTGGAATAATTATATTATGCAAGAATTATATATAAATGATTTTATAAAAAAAAAGAACTATTTATTATCAAATATAATATATATTGTACCTTATATAAGTAAAAGAGACGGAAATATAATTTTACCTTTATCATCATTTAATAAAATAAATATAACATTAGTATCAATGATGCCAACAACAACATTTGATTATTATGCACTTCTTTGTAATTCTTATAATTTAAAAACATATATTTTTAAAGATAAATATATTACTATGGATGATTTTAGTAAAATTATTAAATCTTTGTATAATAATAAATATTATTATATTTATGATATTTTTATAAATTTAACTATCATATAGTTTATTCACTTTCCACAATGCTAATTACGCTATTATAATAGCATGTCTTTTCATTATCATTCAGTTCAGACACACTATTATATTGTAGTGTCCTATTATCTTGTACAAAAGAATGAGGAGATATATAAATAGCATTACTAGTTCCGATTTGAACAAAAACTGTACTGTTATCATCACAATCTCTAACTCTTCCATGTATTGTAATAAAGATACGATTATGATTTTGTGGATGTTCACATTTTATTGTATAAAATGTAGAACCTAAATATGGTCCAGTACATATAATATTATTAAATCCTTTTTCAACTAATATACGACGTATAATTGTAAAACTAGACTTAGTAGTTGCCATTATTGAATTTTTTAAAAGATACATATTTTGAATAAATTTAAATATTTTGATCTGTCATTTTTTTTTACAAAATAATAATATATTCATAATAATAATGATAATATTATATTCTATAAATAAGAATTATATTCTAAATAAGTTTTATATTGATCTTTTAATAAATAAATATCCTTTCATAAAATTAAATATTATAAATAATGAATTATGTATGAAAGAAAAAATTATTGAAGGAAATACAAATATTTATTTAGGTGATTTAACTGAAAATATATTCATTTTTTTAAACCAAATAGATAAAAATTTTTATTTATTCAATACACATATTTTATCATCCTATCATGATTATTCATATATAAATAATTATTCTGTTAAAATTATTGATAAAAGTTTTACAAATATAATAATACTTAAAAAATATAAAGAGGTATTATATTTACCATGTCAAATTTTTGATAATTATATTTTTAATTATGAGAAAAAAAAAGATATAATTATATTTAATAAAAAAACAGAATATATTAAAAAATTATGTAATAACATACATTATGAAATAACAGATTTATCTACAATAAAAGAAAATAAATTTAAAATAATAGCTGAACATAAAATTTTATTATTATTTAATGATTCAACTGAATATTATAATGAAATATTATATCAATATTGTATATATAATAAGGTATTAATAATAAATGATAAAAAATTATCTATTTACAATGATTTTTTAAAAGGTTACATAATAGAGATAGAATATGATTTAATACCATCCTATATAGATTATATGTTAAATAATTATATTGAAGTATATAATAATACATATGATAATTTTAATTTAAATTACATAAAAAAAAATGTAAAAGAAATGTCCGATTATACAATATATAAAAATATTGTTAATAATGATTTTGGATTTATAATATTAAGACATGTTCATTCTGAAATAACTGGAAAATATTGGATAGAATCTTATAATTGTATTCGTAAGTTTTATGATAACAAAATTATAATAATTGATGATAATAGTAATTATGATTATATTGAAAATATAACACTTATTAATTGTGAAGTTATACAATCTGAATTTTTAGGAAAAGGGGAAATATTACCATATTACTATTTATATAAATACAATTTTTTTCAAAAAGCATTAATACTACACGATTCTGTATTTATTCAGAAATATATTTATTTAAATGATTTTAAAAATATTAAATTTATATGGCATTTTACACATCATTGGGATGTTGATTCGGAAGAAATAAAGTTATTAGATTTTTTAGACAATAATCAATCTTTAAAAGAATTTTATTATAATAAAGAAAAATGGTTTGGTTGTTTTGGTGTACAAAGTATTATTGAATATACTTTTTTGGAAAAAATAGTAAATAAATATAATATATTTAAATTACTTGATTATATTCAGACTAGAGAATTAAGAATGAATTTTGAAAGAATTTTTGGATTAATATGTTTTTATGAATATGATGAATTAATCCATAATATTTCTTTATATGGAATAATTCATCATTATATACACTGGGGATATTTATACACATCATATATAGACGACAAAAAAAATAATAAAAAAGATGATTTAGATATCATAAAAGTTTGGTCGGGTAGATAAATATTCAACTAAATAATATATAAATAAATAATCAACCATTTTATTTTTTTCAGAATTATTTGATATTATAATGTTTAATTCTTTATTAAATTCATTACTTTTAAAAATTATTTTAAGTATTTGCTTTATAAGTAATAAAATATTTTTTTCATTTAATCCACAATTTATAAAATAAAAGAATGTAAATAATATAGTTTCAGATATAATATTCATTTTATATAAATATTCAAAATATTCTTTCATATATTTTATTGTTTTATCTTTTATAGTGTCATTCATATTACCATAATCAATAAATTTAATTTTATATTTATTAATTGGAATAATAATTTTTACATTTTCATTAAAAGTATATTCAATATTTTTTTTATTATCATTATCTAATATCATTATATTTCGAATACAATTATTTATATAAATATAATTAAAATAAATTTTATTGGAATAATTCATATCATAAATATTTATTAATATTTGAAACAATATATTATTTTTTTCATCATTTATTATTTTTTTTTTTAAAAAATTAGAATTTAAATCATAAGTTAGTTTTTCCATAAGTATAATATAATTATTATCACATTCCGCAATTAAAAGATATTGTATAAAAAAATTTTTAAATAATATACTATTATTACTTCTTTTTTTTACAAAAAAAAATTTATTTTTCTCAATTTCAAAATCTTTTTTTGATTTATCATTTTTCATATAATTTTTATTTACATATGTCTTATTCTCTATTTTTAATTTATATATTATTGCTTTACTACCACTTTTTGATATAAAAGTTTTATTATTATTACAAATATCTTCAAAATTATTATCTAAATCATTTTGTTTATAAAATATTTTCATAATTATATGTTAGATAATATATCATATAAATTTTTTTCAAATTTAATTTGATTATTATGTATATATATATTTTTATTTTTTATAGTATTATTAATTATATTTATCGTATTATTATTATTTAATATTTCTATAATTTTTTTACATATAGAATCTTCATTAATAATACCTTGATTTATAAACGAATTATTATTATCATAAATATTTGAAAAATCACAATCTAATAACCATCCATTTATATTATCATTTATAATTTCATTATTTGGTGTCCAGTTCATAGTAAATATAGGAGTACCACAATAAAGTGATTCATAAAATCCAAGCCCAAGTCCTTCATGAGAACCCATGTGAATAAAAATATCATTTTCAATATATTTATGAATTATATCTTTATAACTTAAATCATTTATAAAATAATGAATATTTGGACATTTATAATTGTTAAATATATTTGGTATTTCTACTCCTTGAATATAGACATTTAATATCCAGTTCAGATATTTATTTTCAATATATATTTTGTAAAAAGATGTAATAATAATATCAATATTTTTTCTACTTAATGAATTTAATCCACCAATACAAAAAAAACTTAAATTATCAATATTATGTTTTATATTTTTTTCAATATTATTAAAATATGGATGATTAAGATGAAATCCTAAATATTTTGTTTTATACTTAAATAACTGATGCATGATTAAATAGGAACACATATTATTTGTTAATATATTATCAAATATGTTATGATAACTTAATTCTACTAAACGAATACATTCAATATTAACAACAAGATAAATTTTTATATTTAATGTTTTTAAAAATACCGCAATATTAAAAATATTTAGGAATGTTGCTTCTATAATAATAATTTTTTTTATATTATATTTATATACAAAATCAACCAATTCATCATAATTTAAATTTTCACGATAATTATTACTATACATAATATTATCATATAACCATTCATTACGATCAGATTGTAAATATATATTATTATGTGTACTATGATAAGGTTTAAAACTATATACAAATGGATAATATCCTATTTTTTTTAATGTAATATAATAATCTCTTGATTGAATACCTAATCCTTGATCTGCCCATGGAACAATTAGACCAATATTTTTATCGGATAACTTATATTTAGATTCATGAATAGAATTTATTTTATGAATAATATGTTCTTCAATAATATTTATTTTTGTATATTCAATATCTGTTTTTGAAAAATGTATAATTCTATATTTATCATAATATAATGTTTCTATTTGTTTTTTCCATTCACTAACATCAAAATCATCTACAAATATGGAATAATTATTTAATAAATATTTTAAATTACCATTTTTAGTAGATATAATGGGTATTTTATTAATTAAACTTTCATAACCCACTCTACAAAATGTTTCATCACATAAGGATGGTAATAATATTATTCTAGTTTTATTATATATTTCTTTAATATCTGTTTTGGAAGAATAAAGGATATTTACATTATTTATTTTATTTCTTTCATCTACAATATTTTTTAAAAAATCAAGAGAAATAGATGGATCATTCTCTGTATAAACAAATAATAATGGAATATTATTATCTAATTCATTACATAAATATTTAATTAAATATCCTCCTTTATTATAATGACAATTAATTAATGTAACATATTTTTTATTATCAAAATTAATATTATTTATATAATCCACTTTAAATTCTTCTTCTAAACTGATCGTTTCAATAACATCTAATTTTTTATGATATAATTTGAAAATAATATCATTTACAAAATTAGAAGATACATAAGAATAACTATGATTTATAATAAATTCAAAATCATCTGTTTTTTCAAAATTATTATTTTCTAACATATTTACATTAATATTATCCATATTAAATTTAATGATATCTTGCCAAAAACAAAAACCTGTTAAAAATGGTATATTTAATATATTACTTAATTTCATGAATTTTAATCTATTTACACCTTGATGATTTATAATATCCGGATCTATTTTTTTAATTAATTTAATAACATTTATTATCTCATAATTTGTTTGTATAACTTTTACATATCCTAAATCAATTAATTTAGTTGTACTATAATATTCATTTTTAAATGGATCACTGAAACAAATTAAAAATGTTTCAAAATTATATTTCATAAATATTTTATTCATATTTAAAATCCAATTTTCACCTCCTCCAAATGGCGGATATCCCCATTCAACTAATGATAATATTCTTTTTTGCTTTTTGACTTCTATTTTAAAATATAATTTTAATTTTATGATATTATCAAAAATATTTTCATCAATATTTTGATTTATATCTTGATTTATATGATTTTCAATATTATTCTTATTTAAATAATTTTTATTTAAAAAAATTTTATTTTCTAATAATTTATTTAATCTTTTATTTATTTTATTATTATGAATATCTAAATTCATAATTGTGTATTCATATAATTCATTTGTTTCATATATTTTATTATAATAATAATTATTATTTATTTTTTTAAAATTTTCTATTTTTACATAACTATTTTCATAATATATATTATCAAATTGAATATATTTTTTTTCAATATTATCACTTAATGTTATTAATATATAATTATCATATATTATATACTTACCAATAATTTTAAGGTTATTTTTTTTAAAAATTATATTTTTATCTGTATTTAAAACATAGATATCAATATTATTATTATTAAATAAATATATTTCTAATAAATTATAATTTTTCATAAAATTATCATAAAAACTTTTTTGTATATAATAATCAACTATTTTTACAAAAATATCATCACCATCCCAATTATCCCAATTAATTATAAATTCATCCTTTATTATTTTATATTTACCAATCTCATTCTCAATATTTTTCCTTTTAATAAAATTATTTATATTATAAATACAAATATCTGTCCATTCAGAATGAATAAAAATAGATGTATATTCCATAATATTAATGTTTAATATATTATTTATTTAATAAAAACATATTATAATTATTTTCAATCTCAATTGCCATTTTTTCATAAGGATGTTCATACGATTGATTGTTTATTGGTATATAATTAATATCTTCAATTGATTCCGGATTATTGTTATATAAAGCTTTATAAATCTTATTTTCATGATCTTTATAAATCCAATTATCTAAGTCCGGATTTGCGCGAATATTATCAAAAAATTCTCTCTTTTTTATTCTTATAAACTTATTTTGATTTATATATTTTTCAATATCATCCTTATAATATTTTTGATATATATGAACTTTTTCATGAATTAATGTTTTTGTTAAATTTCTTTCATTACATGTAATAATAATAACATTATTTCTTGTATGTGGTAATCCATACTCATAAGATTTCCCTTTTATACATCCAATAATCCATTTCAGATTATTCATTTTATTCCCATCTAACCAATCCAAATGTAAATTAGAAAAATATTTATCAGCACTTTCAATGCTTTTTTTAATTTTATTTATTTGCGCGTCATTAAAATTTGAAACAGATTCTTTTATTAACTGTTTATATTCATCAATATTATTAATATTTCGGGCAATAAAATCATTTTTAAAAAAAGAATCATAATATTTATCTTCATTGTTTAATAATATTTCTAATAATTCATACTTATTTAAAAAAATAATATTATCATTGAATTTTTCAATATATTTTTTAGAAATATAGTTATTTATTATATAAAAAAGAATGTATATAAATATAAAAAAAAATATATATATCATTTAACTATATATGATATAATTATGAAAAAAAAAATGATATTTTTTTTCCCCATAATATAATATTATTATATAATATTATATTATTATTATATTATTATATATTGAAAATGAATCATAAACGTACTTTTAGTAATGCAAATCAAGAAGATGATTTTCTTACAAATAAAAAATGCATTATTAGCATAGTAGATGAAAATATTGGATTAGACATAGATAATTTTTACAATAAACATGTTTCTTCTAAAAATGAATTTAATGTTTTGATGTATGGTTTATACGATATAATAAAAAAAAAAATAAATTTATATGAGATTAAATATTGGTTACATAATGAAATAAATAAAATTAAAAAATCTAATTGTAAAAATAATGATTTACGTAATTTTTATGATATTATTAATACATTTTTTGTGAATTATGGTAATATTGATAATGATATTAAACGTGCTTTATTATTATTTGAATTAAATGCTATTATTTATTCAAATGAAGAAATGAAAGAAGTAATTGAAATACTAAATTTTTTATTAATAACTCGTAAAACATTAATAAGAAATGCAAGAAAATTAAACTTATTAAAAGAAAATGAGACGAATTTAATATAACATTTTACACCCTTGAAGAATTAAAATGGAACAAAAATTCTATAAAAATAACTGATACCTAAAGGTTTAGGTTTTTCAACCTTGTAGTAAATTTTGGGTATGTCAAAGTCTTTAAACCCGACTGAATG
>Ga0214921_10005695_pt1 | contig 17486 bp, 17 predicted proteins | sample LL1505_MetaG_FD_177992 | JGI IMG/M metagenome (GOLD analysis project Ga0214921, IMG submission 177992) | Freshwater microbial communities from Lake Lanier, Atlanta, Georgia, United States - LL-1505 | ecosystem: Environmental > Aquatic > Freshwater > Lake | place: USA: Georgia | collected...
GTTTGGCCTCGTCGTTGGAAACGCCCAGAGCCAATGCCTTGGCGTCAACCTGCTTTTGCACCAGTGGCGTCAGCACCCAGCCGGGGCAGATGGCGTTGCAGGTCACGCCGCTGGTGGCGTTCTCTAAAGCGCAGACTTTGGTCAGCCCGACGATGCCGTGCTTGGCGGCCACGTAGGCGGACTTTTCGGCCGAACCGACCAGCCCGTGCACCGATGCGATGTTGATGATGCGGCCCCAATTGCGCGCCCGCATGCCGGGCAGCACCATGCGGCTGGCGTGGAAGGCGCTGCTCAGGTTGATGGCGATCACGGCGTCCCAGCGCTCGGTGGGGAAGTTTTCGATGCGCGCCACGTACTGGATACCAGCGTTGTTGACCAGGATGTCGACCCCGCCAAAATTGGCTTCGGCGTAGCGCACCATGGCCTCGATTTCATCGGGTTTGCTCATATCCGCCCCGTGGAAGCCAACTTTCACGCCCAAAGCCGCCACTTCGGCCATAGGCCCGTCCTTGTCGCCAAAGCCGTTCATGACGATGTTGATGCCTTGTGCGGCCAGGGCCTTGGCCATTCCCAGGCCGATGCCGCTGGTGGAGCCGGTGACGACGGCAGTCCTTTGGAGTGAGGTAAGTGTTGGCATATCTATTGGTGAGATCAGGTTGGCAACTCAAATCGCCGCTGGTTTTGTGAAGGTCAATTCGTTCAAGATGAGACACTTGTCTCGCGGCTACTGGCAAGCTAACGATAGTAGTTTTCTTCAGCTTTGACTGGTGAAATATACCCAATGGACCCAAGTAGTCGGATATGGTTGTACGATTCGTACCGTCCGCAGGGTTGTTAGTTGTAAGGATTCCCTGGTTGAGACATGATCCTAACGGCGAACCATAGATGCATGTCGGTCGAACGATGCTTGCTCCGGTGCGTCTGAGACGAAGTCTGTGTGCATCGAACTACTTACGCGCCATCCCATGTTTCTTCTGGCAAAAAAATCCATGACGAATGTTGAACACAGCAAATCTTGCCAGGCTGAGAGGTAGGTGAAGTTCGACACCCACAACTCGTTGGGCTGCTCTGCCTTGAGGTGCCGGTTTACCCGGTCGAATGGGCATGGCGCATTGGCGCTTGAAACAGTGGTGAGTACGACCTTGTCACGGCGTACACCGCTCAGGCCGAGTTGGCGAATGAAGCGCTTCACTGTACAGCCGGCTACCGCGATGCCCACACGGTTGAGTTGCTTCCAGACTTTGTCTTCGCCGTAGACCCGCATGTTGGCGTTGCAGACCCGTTGGACTTGCGAAATAAGTCGGCCATTTTTTGTTTGGCCTTTTCACACTGCAGCGCCGGGTTGGGTATTTGGGCTGCGTGACGCCTTGTCTTCTGTGATGTTAATAAACGTTGCATCAGCGCCGTGCAGGTTTCGCAGAGTGCGGAATTTGATCGTCGCATTGTGCGCCGGAGACGGCGCCCACGGGTAGATCGACAGACACAGATCGATCGTGGTGAGGTCGAAGGTTCAGACCCTTCAGTCCAGCTCGATTGCCACTGAGTCTTGGGCACGCGGCGGTCGCGCCATGGAAATAAAGTTTTGCGCCAAGCCGACGTGGATCCACAATTATACCGTGGCGCTCGCGTTGAGCGGCGTGTTGCGAGAAACGGTATGGTGCTGCCGTTTGGCTTGGGCGCGCAGGTTGCCCTCGATATGGCGCAGGGATTCGCGGTAAGCCAACTGCGAGACGGCCATTGTTACGAACTGGCCAATGTAGGTGAAGTCCTGGACCTTGAGGTCGGCTATAGATTTGACATGTTATAAAATTGTTGGAGAAATTCACATAATTAAATAATTTTGCAGTAAACTAAATTGCTAAAGAAAACAAAAGTTGGCAACAACGTCTCTTTTTGATGTACGCTGCCAGCCTACTGCAACTGGCGTCAGCATGAGATCGTCTCTGGTGAAACCGACACGAGTTGAACGATATTTGGAAATAATATTTTGAGTCTTTTAAATGTGTTGATATTTGATCCCCTTAGCAAGCCCTTTTCCCTCACCGAGAGTTCTGATTCGACAATGAGCCGTCAGGGCGCGATAGAGCATAGAAAGCAGTCATCAGAAAACTCGATCCGGCGTGAACAAAGCTTACCCAAGGTTTCGATTCTTCTTTGCACTTTCAATGGCCAACGGTACTTAGCTGATCAACTGGAATCTTTCGCCGCACAAACGCACGCCAATTGGGATGTTTGGGCTTCGGATGACGGCTCGAAGGATGACACTCAAGCTATCCTCGAAGCATACAAACTCAAATGGGGGAGGCGTCGTCTCTCGATTCAGTCCGGTCCCCGACATGGTTTTGCTGCTAATTTTCTTTCTATAACTCGTAAAGCCAGCACCCAGGCGGACTACTACGCCTTCTCTGATCAAGATGACATTTGGGAAGCGGACAAACTTCGGCGAGTGATTGACTGCTTACAGGCCGTTCCAGGCAACGTACCAGCCTTGTATTGTTCACGTACGCGCGTGGTCGATGCAAACAATGAGCCTATCGGTTTTTCGCCCCTCTTTAAAAAGACACCAACTTTTGCTAACGCACTGACACAAAATATTGGCGGTGGTAACACCATGGTGTTCAATGGTGCCGCGCGCGAACTCTTGCTGAAGACTGATGAAAGCAAGGCGATTGTCGCTCATGATTGGTGGGCCTACATGGTTGTTTCCGGGTGTGGCGGGAAAGTCTTTTATGACGCTTATCCCTCGGTACGTTATCGCCAGCATGATGGAAGCCTCATTGGCGTGAACGCGACTTGGCCGGCCCGACTGATTCGCATTCGCATGATATTTCTGGGGCGCTTAAGGGGTTGGGTTGATATCAATATCAAGGCGCTACAAAGCGTGCAATTCGACCTCACGCCCGAAAATCGGGAAATCCTTGATCGTTTCGCCCAAGCTCGAAATCTCAGTCTGATTCCCCGGTTGATCGGCCTCAAGCGTTCTGGCATCCATCGCCAAACTCTGCTCGGTAACTTGGGGCTGCTTGTGGCCGGAATTTTCAAGAAGATCTGACTTTATGACCATGCTAGCCACCGCCATAGACATCCAATGGTTCATCCAATGCGAACGATCATTGTCCCCAAAAAATCACCAAGCAAAAATGTTGGCAAAATCGAAGCATTTCGCATGACTAAGTTCTCAACTGCAATCAACCCCCACGCTGCGCAACCTACATCCCTCATGGAACTGGGAAAATGCCTTTGGCGCAACCGCCAGCTCATCTTGCAAATGACCAAGCGCGAAGTAGTGGGCCGCTACCAAGGCTCGGCCTTTGGGTTGGCCTGGTCGTTCCTCAACCCCGTGTTCATGCTGGCGGTGTATACATTTGTCTTTTCTGAAATTTTTAAAATACGATGGGGCGGCATGGGTGGTGACGATAGCAAAACACAATTTGCACTACTTATTTTTGTCGGCATGATCGTGCTCAACCTGTTCAGTGAGGTCCTTAACCGCGCGCCCAGTTTGATCATCTCCAATGTCAATTATGTTAAAAAAGTAGTATTTCCGATTGAGATACTGCCTGTGATATCCATGGGTGCAGCGCTCTTCCACAGCCTCATCAGTCTTGGCGTACTGTTGGCCGCCTTTGCGCTCTTTAACGGCTACCTGCACTGGACGGCGATTTTCATCCTTTTGGTACTGCTGCCGTTGGTCATACTCACCATGGGTCTCGCCTGGATACTGGCATCCTTGGGCGTATTTCTGCGCGATATTGGGCAAACCATTGGCATAGTTACAACCGTGTTTATGTTTCTTTCCCCCGTCTTTTATCCCATTACTGCCGTGCCTGAAAGGTTCCACCCGTTCATCATGGCCAACCCGCTGACTTTCACCATTGAGCAGGCGCGTGAAGTACTAATCTGGGGTCATGTGCCGAACTGGACGGGTTTGAGCGCGTACACCCTGGCCGCTGCCGCCATTGCCTGGGCAGGTTACGCCTGGTTCCAAAAAACCAGAAAGGGCTTCGCCGATGTCCTCTAACGATTTCGCCATCCGCGTCACTAATCTCAGCAAACGTTACGAGATCTACGCCAACCCGCGCGACCGGCTCAAGCAGTTTTTTGCCTCTCGCCTGCAGAGGCTAGCCGGGCAATCGCGCAAGCAATATTTCCGGGAATTTTGGGCGCTCAAAGATGTTTCGTTCGAAATTAAAAAAGGCGCAACCGTCGGCATCATCGGCCGCAATGGCAGCGGTAAATCTACCCTGCTGCAAATGATTTGCGGCACGCTTGCCCCCACCAGCGGCAGTATTCAAACCAATGGCCGTATCGCCGCCTTGCTGGAGTTGGGATCTGGATTTAATCCGGAATTCACCGGGCGTGAAAACGTGTATATGAATGCCTCGGTGCTGGGATTGAGCAATGAAGAAATCGACGCGCGTTTTGACGATATTGCTGCTTTTGCAGATATTGGGCAATTTATTGAACAGCCTGTTAAGACCTACTCCAGCGGCATGTATGTTCGCCTTGCCTTTGCCGTGGTTGCGCATGTGGATGCTGATATTTTGGTTGTCGATGAAGCGCTGTCAGTTGGCGATGCGGTGTTCACACAAAAATGCATGCGCTTCATCCGCCGCTTTCAGGAAAATGGCTCGCTGATCTTTGTCAGTCACGACACCGCATCGGTCCAGAACCTATGCAAGTCTGGAATTTGGCTGAAGAACGGCAAGATTGAGCAGATAGGCACGGCAAAGAGTGTTTCGGAAGCGTATTTACAGTACACGCTACAGGAGATCTACGGCGACGAGTCAAAGCTTTCTTCGATTGCGCCTGATACTATAATTAATGAAGTGGATGTCGAAGAAATACGCCCGGATTTGGATAATCTACCAGCAATTGATTATGGGGCTGTTGCCTCAGTCAGTGACAATATCGATACAGCCACGGGTTGGAAAACCGGTAACGCCGAAATCGTTACCATGGTTCTCACTCAGCTATCGCCTGGGCAGGAAGGCATATACAAAGGTGGCGAGCGCGTACGCATGACAGTGCGTGCCATAGCTCATGAACCGCTGTCCAACCCGATTCTTGGCTTTGTGGTGCGCGACCGACTTGGGCAGGATTTGTTCGGTGAAAATACGTTGCCCTTTACCAATCGCGTGCCGACCCCGATTGGGGCGGGCGTTACATTTGAGGGCGTCTTCGATTTTATATTACCTATGCTCCCCAATGGGCAATATGCAGTGATGGCGTCAGTTGCAAACGGGACTCTATATGAAAATGTTCAGCACCACTGGATGCATGACGCGCTGATTATTAATGTGAGTTCCAGCAAGGTTCGATATGGACTCGTTGGTATTCCCTTCGAAATGGTTACGATTGAGGTTATCCGTGAGTAATACAACGATCAATCAATTGTACACAGAGCACCAAGGCAAGATTTCCGATAAGTGGACGCTATATTTGAATGAGTATGATCGCTTGTTTAATGACTATCGCGACAAGCCGGTACGCTTGCTTGAGATCGGCATACAAAATGGTGGCTCGCTCGACATCTGGTCAAAGTACTTCATCAATGCTGCAGCCTTGATCGGTTGTGACATCAATCCGGACTGCGCTCGGCTCAGCTACGACGACCCGCGGATTAGTGTCATCGTTGGCGACGCCAATGCTCCCGAAGTTCGTGAACGGGTGTTCCAGCGCTCGCCTGAGTTCGAAATTATCATCGATGATGGATCTCATCTGTCAAGCGACATAGTCAAGTCTTTTGCGTTGTATTTTCAACGTGTGGTGGAAGGCGGTATCTTTATCGTCGAGGACTTGCATTGCAGCTATTGGAGCGAATTTGAAGGCGGGCTGTTCGATCCTTATTCATCGATCTCCTTCTTCAAGCGCCTTGCCGACATCGTAAGCCACGAGCATTGGGGGATACCCAAGTCGCGAGCCGATATCCTGCGAGGTATTTTTACTAAATACGGCTTTGAGATTGATGAAGAGTTGCTGGCGCAGGTGCATTCAGTGGAGTTTATCAATTCCATGTGCGTGGTACGAAAGGCGCCGGCCGCTGATAATAGATTGGGTCGCCGTTTTATTGCGGGCTCGCTGGAAATGGTGGTTTCAGGTCATCGTGAGCTGCACGGTTACACATATCGGTTGGACCCATTTTTTAACCAGTCCGGCAATCCATGGTCCGCACGAGAAACGCCGCCCGATGAGGTGACGCAATACATGGAGTTGGCGCTCGTCGATGCGCAGCAACTAATGGCGAACCTAAGCCAGACCTTGGGTGAACGGGAGGAGCAATTAGTTAGTCTCGGCATCACGCTAAGTGAACGTGATAGACAGCTGGCGAACCTAAGCCAGACCTTGGGTGAGCGGGAGGAGCAATTAGTTAGTCTCGGCATCACGCTAAGTGAACGTGATAGACAGCTGGCGAACCTAAGCCAGACCTTGGGTGAACGGGAGGAGCAATTAGTTAGTCTCGGCATCACGCTAAGTGAACGTGATAGACAGCTGGCGAACCTAAGCCAGACCTTGGGTGAGCGGGAGGAGCAATTAGTTAGTCTCGGCATCACGCTAAGTGAACGTGATAGACAGCTGGCGAACCTCAGCCAGATTGTGCAAGCCTATCAAGACTCGACAAGCTGGCGGATAACAAAGCCTGTTCGATTCGTAGGGTGGATGATTAAGCGAGTCAAAAGAACTCTAGTTCTTTCTAGCGCTCTTTTGTTAAATTTGAAAGAGTTAAGAACTATAGCTATTAAAGTAAAACGTAATGGGCTGATTAGTGTTGTGCATCATTCACAATTGCTTCAATCAGAAGAATATGTAGCCGAAGTTTCGAGGATGCGAGGGCTATCGCCCGAGTTCCTGATGGTATTGGTAATTTTGGCAAAAGCATTTCTGACGATAAATCAGTGGTGGTTTGCCAGTGATTTGCGCAGAAAATTCACAGAAAGGTCTCTTGATTTTTTTCGAGGTGTAACCAAAACATCGAGAAAAAATGAACTCAGTCATCTTCGGTTTCATATTGATAAGCCCGGTCGGCTATTTAGTATAGCGGATGGCTATTTGGTTATTTCTGGATGGTGTGTAGATATTAATGCTAATGCCGCCGGGAATGTAAGAGTTCGGATCGGGAAAGCCATATACCAACCTCACCAAAAACAGCGTGAAGATGTGCAACGTGCCTTTGAATCAGTATGTAAAATCCCGATTGATTGTGGTTTTGCCGTTGTGCCATCGCTTCCAATTGGTCTGCACCGAATGTGGGTTGATATAGAAGGATCTGATAGCAACTGGATACCCGTGAAGCGAGCGTTGTTGCTTCGTGTACCACGGACTTTTTTTGGGCATCGGAAGCAGAACCTCTCTTACAAATCATGGGCTAGCATTGAGCGGAAGCGGCTTAAATTAGAACTTCCCGAAATCAATAGACATATTGATATAATGATCCTCAAGCCGTCATTCTTGATCGTGTTAGATACGAGGCACAGCCTCGATGGATGGGAGGAATCATTACAGTCAATAGGTAAGCAGATATATCCACATCATGAATTGCACACACTCGTGAATGTTGGCACTGAGCTACCCCTACCTCTCAAACAATACGCTACGTCTCATCAAAAAATCTCATGTAAAGAGACTTTGAGGGATTTTATCGTGTTTATCGAATGTGGTCAAAGGCTTTCAAGCAACGCACTTTATGAATTCGCCAGTACTATCAATCAATATCCTGATGTAGATCTGATCTATGGAGATGAGGATAAGGTTAATAATCGTGGAGAGCTTTGCAATCCTTTCTATAAACCAGATTGGAGTCCTGATTACTTGGAGACGTTTAATTACATCGGCTTCACAGCATGCTTTCGTATTTCGCTCGCCCGCGGATGCTTCGACAGCGTGAATTTGTATGAACTGGTCCTAAAATTTACGGAACGTACTACTAAAATTCGACACGTGGCAAAAATACTAGGCCATCAAGCAGAGCGCAAAATTGATGAAGAGGGGTTTGAGAGCGCAGCTGCAAGGGATATTGAAGCTATTCAAGGGCGCCTCGATCGAACTAATCGACAAGGTACTGTTCGTGAACACAAACTGCATCGCGGATGTTACGATATTCAAATAAGCCTTAAGCGCGAGCCACTTGTTTCGGTTATTATCCCAACTGCCGGGAAATTGGTGACTGTAGGGTCTCGTCAAATAGACCTGGTTACGAACATAACTAATCAGATCATAAATCAGTCTACATATAAAAATATCGAAATCATAGTTGTTGATAATGGAGATTTATCAGAGAATCAACAACAAAAACTCTCTGCCCTAGGTTGTAGGCTTATTACTTATACTAAACCAAAATTTAATATTTCTCAAAAATTAAATCTCGGAGTAACAATAGCCAATGGTGAACTCTTACTTCTTATGAACGATGATATTGAAATCCTCTTCCCTGACTGGATAGAACGTATGGTCGAGCACTTTGAGAAAACTCATGTAGGGGTAGTTGGCGCAAAGCTTCTATATACAAACGGTTTGACGCAGCATGTAGGGGTTGTTCATAACTGCGGTAATCCCGATCATGTAAGGCGACTTCAACCCACAGAAGACGCAGGTTATTATTTCAGCACCTGCGGAGTACGCAATTTCATGGCTGTAACGGGAGCGTTAATGATGACGCCGGCAAATATTTATCGATCAGTCGGAGGGTATAGCGAAGAGCTTGCAATAAGTTATAACGATACTGATTACTGTCTTAAAGTGCAGGAGAAGGGTCTTTCGATTGTATATGCCCCAAAGGTTGAATTGACGCACATGGAGTCTCAGTCGAGAGTTGCGTCAGCAGACTTGGCGGAGGTTGGTTGGTACCATCGTCGATGGGCCTCTAAAACAATATTGGATCCATATTACAACGAACAGTTTCTCACAGTGGCATCACCGACCTTCATGCCTTTAGTCAATAAACGTTTAATATAAGAAGAATGGTGGACAACTTGGGAAACTTAAACCCAACAATTGCAGTCGCATATCTAGCCCGAGGCGCCGACAAGGATTCGCTTTTATCGTTTGAGCGATTCCTCAGATCGTACATTCACAACTTATCAGGAGTTCCACATTCGCTATATGTGATATTCAAAGGTTTCGAGAATGATGTGGATCTTGAAAAGGCTAGAGCCCTCTTCAGTAGCGTGACCTTCACGCCAGTATTTTTAGATGATGTAAGCCTTGACATTGGCGCCTACATTGAATGGGCAAACATGATCGAAGAGGATTTGATCTGCGTATTCAACACTGCGAGCGAAATACTTGCACCGGACTGGCTTCTCAAGCTGACGGTAAATTTGTTGTTGCCTAATGTCGGATTAGTTGGTGCAACTGCCTCCTATGAAAGCCTAAACGATTACAATAGTGCTTTCAAAGCTTTTCCAAATATTCACATCCGTTCAACAGCATTTATGATTGACCGGAGTTTGTTCTGCAACATTACTCAAGGTTTTGAGGTCTCTACTAAAATTGATGCTTTCCACTTTGAAAGTGGTCCCGAAAGTCTAACCCGACAAGTATTAGCTAAAGGTAAAAAAATTTTGCTCGTGGGGAGAAATGGCCGTGGATACTCACCGGCCTTTTGGCCTGTAAGTGAAACGTTTAGGCAGGGGATACAGAATAACTTGCTAATAGCAGACAATCAAACGCGAAACTATTTAGCACTGGCATGGAATGAAAAAAGGGAATTCGTTATTAGAACCTGGGGGGAATATTTAAGCGGGAAAATATTGGCATCAATCTAAACATATGTGTTATTTAATAAACTTAAAGGCAATAATGAAAATTATCCAAATGAAAATGAATAACACCGCGTCAAGCTACGGGGTGTCAAATCCTAATCTGGTCAAATCATTCGTCGTATGCAGTGCAGACTTAAGCCTGATGAGATTATGTAATATTATTTTTTTGGCCTGTACTATTGTATTATCTGCTTGTACTGATAGTCAAGAGTCAACGAAAGTCGTGATTTCTAATACGTGCAGCTTAGACAATGTGGCTGGCGCTACTGGTAGTCCGCCTTTGTTCACGGCGCTGGTAAATTCTGATATTGAGTTTCAGGGCTGGGTGGCGGATGCTGGTAACGGCAATGTTCCGAAGAAAGTTTTGGTTGAGTTAGTGAATTCAAAAAACCAAGCTCAAGTTACTTATATAGGGAATGCCGGAATAAAGCGAGCTGACGTTGCGGCAGCTCTTAAAACCCCGGCAGCAGAAAGTGCTGGCTTTGCAGTTAAGACGAAAGTACAGGGCGTTACTCCTGGTGAATATGAAATATTATTGGCTGGTATATATGACGAGCAGATTACAGTGTGTAATTCAAATAGAAAAGTAATAATTAAATAATTAAATAATTAAATAATTAAATAATTGAATAATTGAATAATTGAATAATTAAATATTATGAAATTAGTAATTTTGGCCGGCGGTTTGGGTACTCGCATTAGTGAAGAGTCTCACCTTAGACCCAAACCCATGATAGAAATTGGCGGGAAGCCGATTCTTTGGCACATCATGAAAATGTACTCTCATCACGGGATCAACGAGTTTGTTATTTGTCTCGGATATAAAGGGTACTTGATCAAAGAGTATTTTTCAAACTACTTTTTGCACATGTCGGATGTTACATTTTCAATGCGCGATAACAAAATGGAGATTCTCCAGGAGTTCGCAGAACCATGGAAAGTAACCTTAGTGGACACTGGTGAGAACACGATGACAGGTGGCCGCCTCAAACGTGTGGCTCCTTTTATCGGCAATGAAACTTTCTGTTTTACGTACGGTGATGGCGTTTCTGATATTGATATTTCGAAATTGATTGCTTTTCATAAGTCGTCTGGTCGGCAAGCCACAGTGACAGCAATTCAACCACCGGGTCGTTATGGTGCTCTGAACATAGAGTATGGTGCAGTGCAAAACTTTCACGAAAAACCAGCAGGTGATGGTGCCTGGATTAATGGGGGGTTCTTTGTTCTTGAGCCCAGTGTCCTCGAAAATATAGATGCAGATAACACGGTTTGGGAGCAACAGCCACTGCAGCAGCTGGCGCTTAAAGGACAACTTTCGGCTTTTCAGCATGAAGGCTTCTGGCAGGCAATGGATACACTGCGTGAGAAGAATCACCTCGAAGATCTTTGGTCGTCGGGTAAAGCACCTTGGAAGAGTTGGTGATGTTGTTTGGAAATATATTTAAGGATAAAAGAGTCCTTGTAACGGGGCACACCGGTTTCAAGGGGAGCTGGTTGGTTCTTTGGTTGCATATGATGGGTGCAAAAGTGATGGGGATTTCATTGCCGCCCGAGAGCTCGCTAAATCATTGGAGTTTGCTCGGGCTTGGCGTCGAGTCTTTTTATATCGATATTCGTGATGAAGTCGCGCTCCGGCAAAAAATTATTGAAATCGACCCAGAGATTGTGTTTCATTTGGCTGCTCAGCCATTAGTTCGACGCTCTTACCGTACTCCACTGGAAACATGGGCTACCAATGTGATGGGTACAGCGAATGTGCTTGACGCCTGTCGTCAGGTTAAGAGATTGGCTGCGATTGTCGTTGTGACTACCGACAAATGTTATGAAAACAAGGAATGGGTTTGGGGATATCGAGAGGTGGATCCGCTTGGAGGGCATGATCCCTACAGTGCATCCAAGGGTGGAAGCGAGTTGGTCGCAGCCAGCTATCGCAGTTCTTTTTTTTATGCGCCTGGCACCACTTTACTGGCAACCGCACGTGCAGGCAATGTGATCGGTGGCGGAGATTGGTCTGAAGATCGGCTTATTCCAGATCTGGTCCGTGCTGCAGAAGGTAAAAAGTCTTTGGAAATTCGGTCGCCTAACGCAACCCGCCCTTGGCAACATGTGTTGGAATGTCTTTCGGGTTATCTCATGCTGGGTCAGCAACTACTGAAAGGTAATGCTACAGTGGCAGAGGCTTGGAATTTCGGCCCGGATCGGGAAGGAAACCGCCAAGTAAAGCAGGTGCTGGCATCGTTGCAAGTAAATTGGCCGAGCGTGGAGTGGCATTGCGGTGCTGCGCCCCAGCAACATGAAGCCCAATTGCTGCACCTAGATAGCGGCAAAGCTCGCGAAAAGCTATCTTGGCGTCCAGTGTGGTCATTTGATGAAGGTGTTGCCGCAACTGCAGAATGGTATAGAGCATGGTTAGATCGGCGCGATGTGGTGAGCTTGGATCAATTGCATCGCTACATCAAACTGGCGAATGAGCGCGAGCTTTGCTGGGCCGGAGAAGCGCTTCCATGAAACTGGTAGAGACGAGTATCGCCGGGGCATGGATTATTGAGAGCAAAGCTTTTCAAGATGATCGGGGGGCATTCTCTAGGCTATTTTGTTCGCGTGAAGTGCAAGCAATTCTTGGGGCGAGAACGATTGTCCAGATAAATCATTCGATGACTCGCAGTGTCGGCACAGTCAGAGGATTGCACTATCAGAACGCGCCCCATGCAGAAATGAAAATTGTCCGCTGTCTTAAAGGGCGTGTTTTTGACGTGGCTGTCGATTTGCGACAAGGTTCGCCGACTTTTCTGAAATGGAACGCCGTTGAGCTAACACCGGAAAGCAATCTTGCCTATGTGATACCCGAAGGGTGCGCCCACGGTTTCCAAGTGCTTGAAGAGTACAGCCAATTGCTGTACTTGCATACCGAGTTTTATTCCCCGGAGGTTGAGGAAGCTGTGCGTTTTGACGATCCAAAGATTGCGGTAAATTGGCCCTTACCGCCAACCGACCTTTCCGCAAGAGACCTAGGTCATCCCCATTTAAATGAAAATTTCAAAGGAATAGTTTTATGAAATGCCGTCACTGCCTCACTGAGCTGGAGCATATTTTTCTTGATCTTGGCTATGCGCCTCCTTCGAATGCCTATTTGTCCAAAGAGGCGTTGTGCACGCCCGAGACAACTTTTCCGTTGAAGTTATATGTATGCGACCAATGCTGGCTAGTCCAAACCGAGGATTACAGCGAAGCAGATGAATTGTTCTCAGGCGATTACGCATATTTCTCATCCACTTCACAGGGCTGGTTGCAGCATGCGGAACGATATACGGAAAATATTACTAACCGCCTGGGTTTGTCCAAGAATAGCTTTGTGATTGAGGTAGCTTCGAATGACGGCTATCTTCTGAAAAACTTCGTTGCAGCCGGCATCCCCTGCCTGGGTGTAGAACCTACCGACAGTACGGCCGACGCGGCTGAAAAAATTGGCGTGCCAGTGTTGCGTAAATTCTTCGGCGTGGCTACGGCCACAGCCTTGGCTGAAGATGGGAAGCGCGCGGATCTGATTTGCGGCAACAATGTTTATGCGCATGTGCCAGACATTAATGATTTCACCAAGGGTCTTTGTATTGCTTTAAAAGAGGGCGGCACTGTTAATTTGGAATTTCCGCATTTGATGAAATTGATCGAGCAGAATCAATTCGATACTGTTTACCATGAGCACTTTTCTTATCTTTCGCTCACAACGGTAGCAAAAATATTTGCTGAAGCAGGTTTGAGAGTGTTTGATATTGAAGAGTTACTGACGCATGGTGGCAGTCTCCGCATCTACGGCTGTCATGCTGGCGATTCAAGAACTACGACGCCCGCTGTGACAGCGATGCTGAAGAAAGAAAAAACATTTGGTCTGCAAGATTTGAAGGTGTACCAAGGGTTTCAGCTTAAAGCCAATAAAGTCAAAAATGACTTCCTCGCTTTTCTAATCGAGCAAAAGCGTGCCGGTAAGTCTATTGGGGCTTATGGTGCTGCAGCCAAAGGAAACACGCTGATGAATTATGCAGGCATTAAACACGATCTGATTGATTTTATTTGTGATGCGGCGCCTTCAAAACAGGGAAAATTCATGCCTGGGAGCCACATCGCAATTCTTCCTCCCGCAGAACTTGCCGAGCGCAAACCTGACTGGGTCATTATCTTGCCATGGAATATTGCTGACGAGGTTATCCAGCAACAGCAACAAGTACTTTCAGGGGGAGGGAAGTTTGTCGTTGCTGTGCCTAAACTGAAGGTTCTTGCATGAGAGTAATGGTTACCGGAGCTACGGGTTTCGTGGGCCGGCATGTGGTCAACGCGTTGCTTGTTCATGGGCATTCCATTGTTTCAGTTGCTCGTGATCTCAAACGGGCTCAAGAAATGCCGTGGTTTGATCGTGTCGAGTTCATCCAGTGCGACTTGCACGAAAGTTTTCAGCCCTTGTTGCAGCCTGAATGCCTGCCCGACGCAATCGTGCACCTCTCATGGCCAGGCCTTCCGAACTATCAGGACTTTTTTCACATTAGCAAAAACTTGCCTGCAGACCTAGCCTTTTTGGAAGCTGCTGTTAAGTCGGGTGTGCCTCATATGTTGGTCGCAGGAACATGCCTTGAGTACGGCATGCAATATGGTCCATTGACTGAGGCGATGGAAACCACCCCTACGACGCCATATGGTTTTGCCAAGGATGCTTTACGTAAAGCGCTTCAATTGCTGCAGAGGGAAAGACCATTCACGTTGCAATGGATGCGACTTTTCTATATGTATGGCGAAGGACAAAATAAAAATAGCCTTTTAGCGCAATTAGAGCGTGCTATCCATGAAGGGCAGGCAGCATTTAATATGTCTAAAGGTGATCAATTACGAGATTACTTATCTATTCAGGAAGTTGCATTAAATTTTGTACGTACACTTGAAAATCCTCAATGTAATGGGGTCATCAACTGTTGTAGCGGACAACCAGTTTCTGTTTTCGATCTAGTTAAGGAACATTGTCGAGAGAAGGACAGTCAGATTCATTTGAATAGAGGCTTCTATCCATATCCGGACTATGAGCCTTTGGCATTTTGGGGCGTTCCTACAAAGCTCATGATGCTGAATCGGACTAATTATTAAATGATAACTATGGGAAAAGCAGTAATGTGGCATATATTAATAAATATAAAGTCGAATTTCGATCTAAGCGACGTCCCCCCGTATTTGAGTAGCAAATGATGTCGGAGTCCAATCCCATAGATGGGAGATTGGACGTGAAGAAGCGATTTACCGAAGAACAAATCATTGGCTTCCTGCGGGAAGCGGAAGCGGGCCTGGCGGTAGCCGAGCTGTGCCGTCGGCACGGCTTCTCAGAAGGTAGTTTGCTACCTCTGGCGCAGCAGGTTTGGCGGCATGAACGTGTCGGCTGCCAAGCGCCTGAAGGAGCTTGAAACGGAGAACACGCGCCTGAAGTGGCTGCTGGCCGAGTCCATGCTGGAGAACGAGGTAACGAAAGAAGCCAAAAAGTGGTGAGCGCACCGGCCAGACGTGAACTGGTGCGCCACATGACCAGCCAAGGGCTGAGTGAAAGTCGTTCGTTGCGCGTCATTGGCATGAGCGCCAGTGCTTACCGCTACGAGCCCGCTGCGCAGCGCAACTGCGCAACCAAGGAGAAGATCATCGCCTTGGCCCAACGCGATCGCCGATACGGCTCCGGCATGATCTATTTGAAGCTGCGCCAAGCGGGAGGGATTGTGAACCACAAGCGCGTGGATCGCCTGTACGCCGAGGCTGGGCTGCAGGTGAAGAAGCGCAGACGTAAGAAAATCCCGCTGAGCGACAGGCATCCTCTGGAGCGCCCAACAGCAGCCACCCATGTGTGGTCCACGGACTTCGTGTTTGACCGCGCGGCCGGGGGACGCAGCATCAAGAGTCTGACGGTAGTGGATGATGCAACCCATGAGGCCGTTGCGATCGTTCCAGAGCGTTCATTGGGTGGTAATCAGCTCGTACGCATCCTGGAACAACTGAGCACCACGCGAGGCTTACCCAAAGCGATCAGGGCCGACAACGGGAAAAAGTTCCGCAGTCGGGCCATGCTGACATGGGCCCATACATGGGGTATTCAGTTATTTGTGATCGAATCAGGCAAACCCAACCAGAACGCCCATATCGAATCATTCAACGGACGATTCCGCGATGAATGTTTGAACGAGCATTGGTTCACCAGTCTGCCGCATGCCCGCGTAGTGGTGGAAGCATGGCGACGTGAATACAACGAGGAGAGACCCAAAAGATCCCTGGGAGGAATCACCCCGGCGGCCTACGCCAAGACACTTATCCGAAAGCAGTAAAGTTAATCACCGGACTCCAAACCCAAGTGCTACTGAAAATGGGGGGACGTCGATTGACGATGAACTATCGCAACGCCTGTATTTGCTCACTGGCCATGGGCGGGTTGCGAAAGCTGTCTGTGCTGAGACTAACAAGTCGGCGGGCGCGGCGCTCGGAGAGTTCAAACTGCTCCATCATCTTGCCGATGGCCTTGCGCCTGACCTTTGGGGCTAGCGCTTTACCGCAAATACCCCCTTGAGGGCGTGGATGTCCAAGTGCGCTTAGACCAACAGCTTCTTCAGCTTGCATTCTCTGACTCGAGCTCCCTGAGTCGGCCCCCGTCAGGGGCTTGCATGCCGCCGTACTTGGATCGCGATTTATAAAAAGTGGCATCACTACAGCCGCCGCTACGGCACAACTGCTTGATAGGCATGCCCACCTCAGCTTGCCTGAGGAACTTATTGATTTTTTCGTTGGTGAAACTGCTTCTCTTCGTAGCCCTCATTCTCCATAGTGACGGACTTCACAAACTTTAGTCTGGTACGGCTGGCGGGGTGTAGTTCACTTAGCTATCCCCAGACTGGCGGTCGGCTGATAATCCGACCATAGCCACGTCCCCCGCCCCATCAAAATGTCTCAGACCGCCCCCACCTCAAATATCCCCGCATCACTCATCCCCGTCATCCTCTGCGGCGGTGCAGGCTCACGCCTGTGGCCCGTCTCCCGCGACACCCACCCCAAACCCTTCATAGCGCTGGCCGACGGCCAAAGCCTTTTGCAGAAAGCCTTTATCCGTGGCGCTGCGCTGTCGGGCGTGTCGCAGGTGCTCACGGTCACCAACCGCGAGTTGACCTTCAAAACCCAGGACGCTTTTGCGCCTGTTAACCCCAAGGGCTTGGCGACCAGTTTCATTTTGGAGCCTTTCGGCCGCAACACGGCCCCCGCCATTGCCGCCGCCGCGCTGCATATCGCGCAGACCGTGGGCGAGGACGCGATCCTGCTGGTGCTGGCCGCCGACCATTTGATTGCTGACCAGGCCGCGTTCGCGGCGGCCGTGGCACAGGCGACCGCGCTGGCGGCCACCGGGAAGCTGGTCACCTTTGGCATCCACCCGGACGCACCCGAGACCGGTTACGGCTACATCCAGGCCCAGGGCAACACCGTGTTGCGCTTTGTGGAAAAGCCTTCGCTGGAAAAAGCCCAGGCCTATCTGGCCAGTGGCGATTTCTTCTGGAACGCCGGCATCTTCTGTTTTTCAGCGGGCGCGCTGCTGCGCGAGATGGAAGCACATTGCCCGCAGCTGCTGGAGGCCACGCGTGCCTGCGTCGCCCATTCGCGCAGCGCGCAGGGCGATGGTTTTGCGCAGCTCACGCTGGACCCTGCGACCTTTGAGGCGGTGCC
>Ga0214921_10005696_pt1 | contig 17485 bp, 15 predicted proteins | sample LL1505_MetaG_FD_177992 | JGI IMG/M metagenome (GOLD analysis project Ga0214921, IMG submission 177992) | Freshwater microbial communities from Lake Lanier, Atlanta, Georgia, United States - LL-1505 | ecosystem: Environmental > Aquatic > Freshwater > Lake | place: USA: Georgia | collected...
CTCAAACTTTAGCAAATGTTTATCAGGCCATGGATAATCATCATGAGATTATAACAGTTTTAAATAAAATAGATTTACCAGCATCAGACGTTGAGAGAGTAAAAAAACAAATCGAGGATGTTATAGGAATTGATACCTCAGATGCTTTGACAGCATCTGGGAAAACAGGAGAAGGGGTAGATGAAATATTAGAAGCAATTGTTGAAAGACTTCCTCCTCCAAAAGGAAATAAAGATTTACCTTTAAAGGCATTACTAGTTGATAGTTGGTACGATAGTTATTTGGGCGTTGTTATATTAGTTAGAATACTAGATGGGGCTATTAAAAAAGGAATGGAAATTTTATTGATGTCGACAAACACAAGACATCCAGTTGAAAGAGTTGGTGTATTTACTCCGAAAGCAGAAAATAAAGAAAATTTAGGACCTGGAGAAATTGGTTTTATTGTTACAGGCATTAAAGATCTCTCAGATACGAAAATTGGAGATACGATAGCGGATTATTCTAATCCTATAAAAGATGCTTTGCCAGGATTTAAACCTAGTAAACCAGTTGTATTTTGTGGATTATTTCCAGTTGATAGCACAGAATATAATTTATTAAGAGACAGTCTTGCGAAATTAAAATTAAATGACTCTAGTTTTGTTTATGAGCCCGAGAATTCTGCTGCGTTAGGATTAGGTTTTAGATGTGGTTTCTTAGGACTTCTTCATCTTGAAATTATCGTTCAAAGATTAGACCGCGAATACAATTTAAATTTAATTACCACAACGCCAGGTGTTGTTTATAAAATTAGCAAACATGATGGTACAGTTATGGATCTTCAAAATCCTGCTAATATGCCGGAACCAAATTTTATTAAATCTATTAATGAGCCATGGATTAACGCAACAATAATTCTTCCAGAGGAATATCTAGGTTCAATTATGAAATTATGTGAGGAAAAAAGAGGAAAACAAAAAAGTTTAAGTTATTCAGGAAATCGCGCAGTTCTATCTTATGAATTACCATTAAATGAAGTTGTTTTTGATTTTTATGACAAAATAAAATCTATTTCTAGTGGTTATGCTAGTTTTGATTATGAACTGAGCGATTATAGAGAAGGCGATTTAATTAAATTATCTATATTAGTAAATGAAGAGATGGTTGATGCATTATCTATGGTTATTCATAAAGATTTTGCTGTAAGGCAGGGGAGGTTAATGTGCGAACGATTAAAAGACTTAATACCAAGACACCAATTTCAAATACCAATCCAAGCGGCCATTGGTGGAAAAGTTATAGCGAGAGAAACAATATCTGGTTATAGAAAAGATGTTATCAGCAGAATTCATGGTGGAGGCGCCAGAGACAGAAAGAAAAAACTTTTAGAGAAGCAAAAAAAAGGAAAAGCAAGAATGAGACAATTTGGTAGAGTCGACATTCCCCAAGAGGCTTTTATTGAGGTTCTTAAGATTAATAAGAATGAATAGTAGATTTTCTATAATAAAATAATTTTACTATTATTTTAATAATAGATATATTTAAAATATGCTTCCTAAAGAACTCAAGCCTAAACATCTCTATAATCTTTTAAGGCTCGGCAGAAATAATGATGGTGGTTATTTAGTAGAAAAAGATTCTTTGGAGGCTTCAAAAGCATTAATATCATTCGGACTTAGTTTTGATTGGTCTTTCGAAAAAGATTTTTATAATGTTCATAATAATGCACCCATTCATTGTTATGATCATACTGTCAAATATTCAGCGATTAAAAAATTTTCTAGGGGGTCTTTGCTTAATGTATTTAATGTAAAGTATTATTCGTTATTAGGCTTTAAAAATATTATTAAAAATTTTTGCTTATCGAGAGATTATAAAAGTTTTTTTATAAAAAATCGCATTCATTTTCGATCAGCGATTGGTATTGGAACAAATTTAGTTAGCATAAATGACGTTTTTGATAAAATTAGCACTAATGATATATTTTTAAAGATTGATATCGAAGGTTCAGAATATCGAATTCTTCATGACATACTTAAAGTTCAACAAAAATTATCTGGTTTAATTATAGAATTTCATAATATTGATTTGCATATGGATAAAATTTTAAATTTTATTAATAATCTTGGTTTTTTAAAGATTGTTCATATTCATGGACAAAATCCAGGTGGCAAAGATTATTTAGATTCAAAAGGTGACCCAACTCAAATAGAAGTTACTTTTTCTAGTACTAAAAATTATTTAGATACCCAGCCTCAAATTCCTCATGCGTTAGATCAAGTATCAGATTCTAGATTTGAAGAAGTTAAGTTAAACTTTATAAGTTAAAATATATTTTTTAATAATTAAAAAATGGAGAGATGGCCGAGTGGTTGAAGGCGCCCGCTTGGAAAGCGTGTATACTGTTAAAGGTATCAAGGGTTCGAATCCCTTTCTCTCCGCCAAAATCTATATTAACGATTTATTGTGTGTGCCAAAGCCATTTACCGCCTTTTTTTGCAAAATTTTTTTCTTTTTCAAGAATTTCATTTTTATGATTCCAAGAAAACAACACTGCAATATTGGGAGGATTTTTTCTAAAATAATCAACAGAAACTATAGGTATATGCATTCCAGGGGAAAATTTGCCTATTTTTTCATTAGTTGAGTCAGCTATATAATCAATAAAATTATTATTTATATTACAATAATTTAATAGCGTTGTACTTTTAGCGGCTGCAGCATAACCGCATATTTTATAACCCTTTTCTTTAAAATTTATTAATTTATTTTTAAATTTTTCTTTTGATTTTTCGCAATTTTTTTTAAATTTAATACATGATTTAATATTATTTAGATTCATAGAAAGTTCTTTTTGTATTAACGGTTTTATTCTTTTAGAGACTTCTCTATTTTTTTTTCTTCCAATGACATATCTCATTGAGCCACCATGTGTTATCTGGGGATAGGCATCAATTAATTCTAGGTCAAATTTTTTAAATATCTCTCGAACTGATAGTAACGAGAACATGAACACATGAGCATCATAAATTTGATCGTATGAAGTTTTTCTGAACATTGATCCTAGATAAGGCTCTTCGAATACAAAAACTCCATTTTTAGATAATAATAATTCAATACCTTTTATAAGATCATTTAAATTTGGTATGTGGCTAATCACATTTGCAGCGCATATTAAGTCAGTACTTGATTTAAATTTTTTTAATTTACTTGCATTTTTATAATTAAAAAAATTATTTATTACTTTTAGATTTAATTTTTTTGAAACCTCAGCTACATTTTTAGAAGGTTCAAAACCACAATGCTCATAATTTTTTTCTTTAAAATTATTTAAAAAAGTTCCATCATTTGAACCTATTTCAATAATTTTTGAAGTATCTTTCAAATAATTTTTTTGCGCCCAAAAAAAATATTTTTTAAAATGATCACGCATAAATTGTGATTTGCTTGTGTAAAAGGGATATTTATTATTAAATATTTTTTGCGATTTTGGATGATCGTTAACTTGAAATAAATAGTTATATTCGCAAAAACCTACCTCTAAATTATAAAAAAATTCTTTTTTAAAATCTTTTTTTTCTATAAATCCATTTGCCATTGGCATTTTGCCAAAGCTCATAAATGGTTTAATATTTTTTCCAGATACTTTGCATTTCATATTAAAACCTCATCTATTTAAATTTTGAAGTATCAGAAAAAAAAATAGGCCAAGTTGAACAGTGACTGTACTTATTAAACCAATATGACAAATATCTTTCAGCAAGAAAAGCATATATGCGCGTTTCCCCATAAGTACCCTCCTTAAATCCAAAAATGTTTTCACATTTTTTTAGCCATTTAAAAATATCTTTATAGTACTGTTCTATTACTTTTTTAGATCTGCAAATAAACATATTTCCTCTATTAAATGATCTTTTGCTAATCAAAAAATCGTAGAAATCATATTTGTCTTTTTTGTCTAATAATAATATCGCCTTTTCAATTTTACCTGTCCCATGAAATACGTCAAAATGAAATTTTAAATTGGATTTTGAAAGAACAAATGATTTTAGGTTGTTAATCATTGATTTGATACCATCATTTTTCATAATTTTGGAAACTTTAATTTTCCTGTTAATATATATTTCTTCTCCAAGAATTGTTTCATAGCCGTTCCATTTATGACTGGGTGTCTTAAGTACATATTTTTGAAAATTATATTTATTCACTTTACTACTTATATAATCAGATGATAAATTATCATTTTGAGACCAAAAACGTCTATAAGCACAAAAACCAATCCATTGATTGTTGTTCATTTTATTTAACATATTTTTCCAAAACCAATAATGAAAAGTATACTCCCCATAGTATCTATTTTTTTTTGAGATATTGTTTTTTGTATTGTCTCGTAAGAACTTTGAATTAAAAAAATTATCTCCTAAACCAACCGGAATATATTTTAGTTTTTTTAATTGTTTAAAAAAATTATTATGAAGACATAAACAAAAAATATTTAATATATTTTTTTTCATTTAACTTGAGTTCTTTTAATTTTTTCATATAAAAATTCATTAACATCATTTTTTGAAATTATGTTTTTTAAATTTAGAATTTTTTTGTTAGTTTGATTTTTAGTTTTTTTATTCAGTATTTTTATTTTAATTTTTTTTTTTAATTTTTTATTAATAATATTTAAGGTATTATTAACGTTAATAAATTTTTTATCTCTCAAGCAGTAAGAGCCTGGTTTGATATTTTTAAATAAAATTTTATCTACAAATTTTATAATGTTATCAATATTAACAAAATTCATTTTTATTTTTGATGAAAGCAATTTGAAAGTTTTATTATTTCTATAATTATTGATTATTGTTGGAATAATTTTTTTTCTGTTGTCGTTATCTCCAAATGTTTCAAAAATTTTAATATTATATATTTTAATTTTTTTATTATTTTTTTGAAAATAATTTAAAATTTTTTCATAAAAAACTTTAGTAATTGCATATATATTATTAGGATTTTGTTTATTCCCCTCAAATTCCATCATACTCCCAAAATTAATAAATTTTTTTATTTTGAAGCAGGTATTTTTTATTATTAAGGTTCCGAAGGTTACGTTAGCATTTATTAATTGGATTAATGAATTAGAATCTTCCTTCAAAGAGTAATGAGTGGCACAGTTAATGACTGTATTTATTTTTATTTTTTTTAATTTAGTTTCTAATTCTAAATTATCTTTAAAAAAAATAGGATGATAGTTCTTGGTTTTTTTTTTTTTTTTTTGTTTTTTTTATATAATTAATAATTATTTTTATTTTTATTTTTTTTAATTTTGTTTTTATTTTTAAATTTTTTTTTAAAAAAATATTATTTTTTTTTTTTTTTTTTTTTTTTTTTTTAGGATGTCTTAAAATATCGTAAATTTTTACATTTTTTTTTTTTAAGTATATCAATAAGTTTGAACCAATAAAACCTGTAGACCCTGTAAGAAGTATCGAAAGTTTCATAATTATTTTAAATAAATCTCTTTATATTTTTTAATAGTAATATTTTTTTTATCTTTTTTAGATAAAATAATTTTTTTTGTTGGCCATTTCATTTTGATGTTTTTATCATTCCATATAATTCCAGTTTCAGAATTTTTATCTCTGTATTTGTCACAAATATAATAGACTAGATTTTCTTTTTTTAATCCCAAAAATCCATGCGCAAAACCATTTGGTATAAAAATTGAAGTTGCATTTTTTTCAGATAATTTAATTTTAAAAATTTTGCCAAAAGTTTTTGAATTCTTTCTTAAATCTATTACTATGTCTAATATTGCCCCTTTTATTACTGATACAAATTTTGCTTGAGTGTTTTTTGTTTGAATATGAAATCCTCTAAAAACATTTTTTTTGGATCTAGATAAGCATGCAAATATAAATTTAGTTTTTAAAAATTTATTTTTAAAAATTTCTCTAAAATATCCTCTTGTATCGTGATACTTTTTTGATTTAATAATTTTTAAACCATTTATAAAAGTTTTTTTTATTATCATGACGTTAAATTTCTTAAATAGTTTGAATATTCACAATTTCCATAAAATTTTATTGCCTTGATGATTTCCTTTTTTGAGATCCATTTATTTAAATATGCTATTTCTTCTAAGCATCCAATTTTAAGTCCCTGTCGTCTTTCTATACTTGAAATAAATTGAGCTGTTTCATTGAGATTTTGAATACTGCCCGTGTCTAACCATGCACTTCCACGTCCCATAAATTCCGCATTAAGATTTTTTTGCTTGAAATATTTTTTTATTAAATCCACTATCTCAAGCTCTTTTCGTTTTGAAGGTTTTAATTTTTTTGAAAAGTTTACTACATTTTTATCAAATAAATAAAAACCAGTTATAGCTAGTTTTGAATTTGTTTTTTTAGGTTTCTCTAAAATATTCTTAATTTTATTATTTTTATCCAATTCTACAATCCCATAATCCGAAGGATTATTTACAATGTAAGTAAAGATTGTAGCTCCACGATTTTCTTGAATTTTTTCTTTAATTCTATTCGTAAAACCTTGACCATAAAAAAAATTATCACCTAAAATTAAAGCAACGCTTTGATTTTTTATAAATTTTTCACCAATTATAAATGCCTCAGGAAGTCCGTTTGGTTTTTTTTGTTCTTTGTAAGATATTTTAATTCCAAGATTTTTTCCATTGCCCAGAATCTTTTTAAATAAATTAGTTTCTCCTCTGTTGGTAATTATAAGAATGTCTTTTATCTCAGCTAACATTAATACTGAAAGAGGATAAAAAATAAGAGGCTTGTCATATAATGGAAGAAGTTGTTTATTTAAAACTTTTGTTAAAGGGCTTAGTCTTGTTCCTTTTCCACCAGCTAGAATAATACCTTTTTTAATCATATTTTTAGTCCTATTCGATATTTAAAGTTTTTATTTTTAAAATAGTTGTTTTTAAATTTATTTATATACCAAATAATTGTTTCATTTATTCTTTGATCAAAACTTGATTTGCATTTCCATTTTAACTTATTTTTAATTTTTGAAGAGTTTAAACAGTAACGAAGATCATGTCCTGGTCTATCTTTTACAAAATATATTTTAGTTTTTATATTTTTATAATGGATTATTTTTCTAAAATTCAATATTATTTTTTCTGCAATTTGAACATTGTTTAATATTGTTCCGCCACCTATATTGTAATTCTCTCCAATAATTCCTTTTTCTGCAATCTTAATAAGAGCATCACAATGATCTTCAACGTAAATCCATTCTCTTACATTTTTTCCTATTCCGTAAATTGGAATAGGTTTTTTATTTAAGATATTATAAATTATAGTTGGAATTAATTTTTCAGGATATTGATTGGGACCAAAGTTATTACAGCAATTAGTTATAATTGCGGGAATTTTATAAGTTCTAATGTATGATTTTATTAATAGATCTCCACTTGCCTTTGAAGCCGAGTAAGGAGAACTAGGATTGTAACGATCTTCTTCTTTCGATTTATGATTTTTTTTTATATCCCCATATACTTCATCAGTTGAAATATGTATTAATTTAATTTTTTTTTTATAATCTCTAATTGCTTCAAGAAGGTTAAAAACTCCAAGAATATTACTTTCAATAAATTGTTTAGGTCCATCAATTGATCTGTCCACGTGTGTTTCTGCGGCAAGATTAAAAATAATAGATGGATTATATTTTTCTAAAATTTTTTTTATAAAAATTTTATTATTAATATCTTGTTTATAAAATTTATAATTCTTTATATCAGAATCAATGTTTTTGAAATTTGAAGCGTAAGTAACTTTATCGATATTAATTATAAAGTATTTTTTTTTTAGAATATTGATAAGATTGCTTCCAATAAATCCTAATCCCCCAGTTACAATAACTTTTTTCATGTTTTACGCTTTAACTATTATAAATATTTTATATATTTATTACAAAATACTTTATAGCTTAAATTAATGAATAATTTTAAAAAAAATATTACTTTTGTGATAGTTTCTTTCCGAAGCGCACATATAATAGAAAATTGTATTAAAAGTATTAATCCTGATATTAAAATTATTATTGTTGAAAACTCAAACAATCTTCACGTTAAAAATTATTTAGAAAATAAATTTTTAAATGTTGAGGTTATAATTGCAAATGAAAATTTAGGATATGGAAAAGGTAACAATCTAGGCATATCTAGAGTTAATACTCAATATGCTTTTATATTAAATCCAGATGCAATTTTGGAAAAGAATTGTTTAGAAGAACTTTCTAAAGCCCAATTTTTGCTAGAAGATGATTTTGTGATTTTAGCTCCAAATCTTTTAAATAATTATGGTTATTTCTTAAATAAGAATAATAATTTAAACAAAGAAATATTAGAAGTAGACTATGTAAAAGGTTTTGCAATGTTAATAAATTTAAAAAAAATTAATCTCAAAGAACTGTTTGACGAAAATTTTTTTTTATTTTTGGAAGAAATAGATCTTTGCAAGAGAATTAAAAAAAAGGGAGGAAAAATTTTTATTGTTAAGAATTCAAAAGTCCAGCATTTAGGCAAACAAGCCTCGGAGAATATTTTAAATATTGAGCTATGTAGAAACTGGCATTGGATGTGGTCTTTATTTTATTATAATTATAAAAATTTTGGAATTATAACTGCATATAGAATTGCTATTATTAAATTTTTTTCTTCAATCTTTAAATTATCTTTTTTTTTTATATTTTTTAATAAAAAGAAAATCTTAATTCATTATTATAGATTAAATGGGTTATTTAATGCTTTTCTAAAACGACCTTCGTGGTTTAGACCGGACAATATCTAATATAGTTTATAAAATTCTTTAAGTAAATTAATAATTCGAAAATCTGAACCCATAGTAGGGTTTATTTTATTTGTGACGTAAGAAACGCCTATGCCTAGAATTGGATCAGCAAAACCTAAAGATCCGCCCCAACCATTATGACCAAAAGATTCTTTATTATTTCCAAATAACCACCCGCCACGAAGTATTAAACCAACTTCTGACCATCTAATTGGCAACATTAAACTTTCATCAACTCTACTAACGCTTTCAGTTAGACATTTTTTAATTGATGACTTTGTTAATAAAATATTTTTTTCTAATATTAGATCATTTACATAAATATCATAAATTTTAGCAATAGATCTTGCGTTCCCATGACCATTCATTGAAGGAACTTCGGCAGTCTGCCAATTTTCTTTATTATAAAAATTTATTTCATGCTCAGGATTATTAAATGCATTAAATTCAGATGAAATTTTACTTTCTTGTTTGTCCTCGTAGAGAAAAGCAATTTTTGGCAGTTGATTCTTTGGAGTTCCAATAAAAAAATCTAGCCCGTGTTTCTTAGATAGTAATTCAGAGATTAATTCTCCTAAACTTTTTTTTGTTGTTTTTTTAACAATTTCACCGATTAAATATCCGTGCGTTTTTGCATGATAATATGTTTGTTCGCCACATACATGATCAGGTTCTTGATTTTCTAAAATAGTTATTATTTTATTCCAATCTAAGAGATCTTCTTGTGTAATCTTTTTTTTAAATCTATAGAGTCCGGACTGATGAGATAGAATATGTTTTAATTTAATTTCTCTTTTATTGCTTTGTTTAAAAGCGTCCCAATAATAAGAAACAGATTTTTCTAAATCTAAAATATTCTGATCAATTAAGACGGAAACAATAATTTCATAAATACCTTTTGTTGCTGAAAATACATTTACGATAGTATTTTCTTCCCAATTTGTATTGTTTTTATTTTTTAAACCACCATGTAGATCTATTAATGCCTTTCCCTCTTTATATATTGCAAAAGAAGCCCCAATTTCTTCTTGTTTTAAGAAGTAGTTTTCAAATATCTTTTTAACAGGATTGTATTTTTCTTCACAAAAACCACTTATCATTTTTAAAATGATAAATTAAAAGCAAAGTTTTTTCCAAGACTGAGTTTGAGATCTTGACAGAATCTAGCCGCTTCAGCTCCATCAATTATTCTATGATCATAAGAGAGAGATATAGGCATCATTGCTCTTGCTATAAATTTTCCATCAATAAACACTTGTTTTATCTCTGTTTTTCCGATTCCAATTATTGCTACTTCTGGATTATTAATAATTGGAGTAAAAAAACTTCCGCCAATTCCCCCCAAGCTTGAGATCGTCATCGATCCACCAAAAAATTCTTTTTTATCTATTTTAAGCTCCTTACTTAGTTTACTAATTTTTCTAAGTTCATTACTTAAAGTAAGGAGATCTTTTTGATCAACATTTCTAATTTTTGGAACCATCAAACCATGAGGGGTATCAACAGCAACTCCAATATGAAAATATTTTTTATAGATAATATTTTCACCAGTAGACTCAAGTGACGAGTTAAAGTTCGGGTATTTTATCATGCCATTAACTAATGCTTTCATGACAAAAGCAAGAGGGGTGATAGTAATTTTTTCTTTTGTATTAAGGTCTATTAAATTTTTTCTAAAGTGCTCCATATCCGTAACATCAATTTCATCAAATTGAGTTACATGAGGAATTTCATTCCAGGCTTTAACTAAATGTGGACCTGATAGTCTTTTGATTCTTGGTATTTTTTGTATATCGATCTCACCAAATTCCCCGTGTTCATAAGGAAGCTTTTCTTCTTTTGTTTCTATTTTTTTTATCACGTCATCCTTGTTAATTTTATTATTTAAAGTACCTTTAATAAATTTTTTAATATCCTCTTCAAGAATTCTTCCTTTTCTTGCGCTTCCATCAATTAACTGAATATCAACACCCAGTTCTCTAGCAAATTTTCTTATTTTTGGACTTGCGCTTTTTATACTCTTATATTCATGACTATCTTGAATAGTATTTTCTATAATTATTTGTTTTTTTATTTTTGTTTCTAAAGTTTGATTAAGAATTTCCGCAATTGAATCTCCAACTTTAACTTGTTGATCTTTTTTTAGTATTATATTTTTAACAGTTCCTGATATTGGTGATGGAATTTCATAAGTACTCTCTTCATCCTCAATTAATAATGCTATTTGATCAATTTTAATGGGTTGATCTTTTTTTAAAAAAATTTCAGAAATGATTAATTTTTTAGTAGTTCCAAGCGGTGGTATTTTTAGTAAAGTTGTATCATTGTAAGCTTTACCTTCTTTCTGTATTTCAATTTTTTTATTTTCGGATTTTTTTTTTTGGATTAATTCATCAGAAGTTATTTCTATTTCACCTATTTTATCTCCTTCAGAAATTTTATCTCCAACTTTAACTTTAATATTTTTGATTTTACCAGAAAACTGAGAGGGAACTTCAACGCTTGATTTATCACTTTCTAAAGTAATGATCCCATCATTCTTTTTTATATTTTGATTTTCTTTTATAAGAATTTCTATAATTTCTACACTCTTAAAATTACCAATATTAGGAACTACTAAATCAACAATTTTAGCCATTTTAAACTATAGTTTTGTTGGAATAGGTTTTTTTGGGTCAATATTATATTTTTTCATCGCATCAGTAGCTACTTTTGATGCAATTTTTTGCTCTTTTACTAAAGTGCTTAATGTAGAATAAACAATAAATTCTTTATTAACTTCAAAAAATTTTCTTAAATTTTTTCTAGTATCGCTTCTTCCAAATCCATCGGTCCCTAAAGTCACATAGGTGCCAGGAACATAGTTTCTAATTCCTTCAGATAATGTTCTAATATAATCCGTTGCTGCTATAAAAGGACCTGTTCTTTTTTCAAAGCATTTTTCTATATAAGTTTTTTCTGGTTTTTTATCTGGGTTAAGTAAATTTTTTCTTTCAATTTCTATTGCGTCTTTTCTTAATTCATTAAAACTTGTTACGCTCCAGATATCAGAATCAATTCCAAAGTCAGAACTTAATATTTCTGCCGCTTTAATTACTTCATTTAATATTGCTCCAGACCCAAGTAACTGAACTTTAGTTTTTCCTTTATTATTTATCTCTTTAAATAAATACATACCTTTTAAGATCTCTTCCTTTTTTACGCCCGTAGGCATTGCCGGATGCTTATAATTTTCATTTAAAGTTGTTATGTAATAAAAAACATTTTCTTGTTTTTCATGCATTCTTTTAAGTCCATCTTCGAATATCACCGCTAACTCATAAGAAAAAGTTGGATCATAAGTTACGCAGTTTGGAATAGTAGAGGCCAATACTAAACTATGACCATCTTGGTGCTGCAATCCTTCACCTGCAAGAGTGGTTCTTCCCGATGTCGCTCCAATTAAAAAACCTCTACATTGAGCATCACCAGCCGCCCAAGCAAAGTCACCAATTCTTTGAAAACCAAACATTGAATAAAAAAGATAGATAGGAATCATTTCAATATTGTGATTTGAGTAAGATGTTCCAGCGGCTATCCAAGAAGACATAGCTCCAGCCTCTGTGATTCCTTCTTCTAATACTTGTCCACTTTTATCTTCGCGATAAGAACTTAACTGTTCTGAATCCACAGGTTCATATTTTTGACCTTCATGAGCATAAATCCCAATTTTTTGGAAGAATCCTTCCATTCCAAAAGTCCTTGCTTCATCTGGAATTATTGGAACTAATCTTGAAGCATATTCTTTGTCTCTTAAAATCTTAGTAAGCATACTAACAAGAGCCATAGTTGTTGAGAGTTCTCTATCTCCAGAATCTAAATAAGAAGATTCAAAAATTTCAGCTGCTGGAGTTTTTAGAGCTTTTGTTTTTGTTCTTCTTGTCGGAATAAACCCACCAAGTTGTTTTCTTCTTTCTTTGATGTATTGAATTTCTTCTGATTTTTCATCAGGTTTATAAAACTCTAAGTTTTCAACTTGTTTATCTGTGATTGGAATATTAAATCGATCTCTAAAATAATACATATCGTTGACGTCTAGTTTTTTTTGTTGATGGGTTGTATTGATACTTTCACCACTTTTACCCATTCCATAACCTTTAATAGTTTTTGCTAAAATTACCGTAGGAGATCCTTTGTGATTTTGAGCAGCATGATATGCGGCATATACTTTATGAGGATCATGACCTCCTCTGTTAAGTTTCCAAATATCTTCATCAGTCATATTTGAAACCAACTCTCTTAATTCTGGATATTTTCCAAAGAAATGACTTCTAACATAAGCTCCGCCCTTCGCTTTGAATGCTTGATATTCTCCATCAACACACTCTTCCATTCTTTTTAATAATAAACCCGTCTTATCTTTTGCAAGAAGAGGATCCCAATAAGATCCCCAAATAACTTTAATTACATTCCAGCCCGCTCCTCTAAACAAACCTTCCATTTCCTGTATTATTTTTCCATTACCTCTTACAGGACCATCTAATCTTTGAAGGTTACAATTGATTACAAATACTAAATTATCTAACTTTTCTCTTGCTGCTAAACTAATCGCACCCGTCGATTCAGGCTCGTCCATTTCTCCATCACCTAAAAAGACCCATACTTTTCTATTTTGGTCTTCTATTAAAGATCTGTTTTGTAAATACTTCATAAATCTTGCCTGATAAATTGCCATAATAGGACCAAGACCCATTGATACTGTTGGAAATTGCCAGTAGTTTGGCATTAACCAAGGATGAGGATATGAAGATAATCCTCCGCCATCAACTTCTTGTCTAAAATTTTCTAACTGTTTTGTAGTTATTCTTCCTTCAAGAAAGGATCTTGCATAAATACCAGGAGCGCAGTGGCCTTGAAAATAAATTAAGTCTCCCAAATTTTTTTCATTTTGGGCTTTCCAAAAATGGTTAAAACCAACATCGTATAAAGTTGCGGCAGAGGCAAAAGTTGCAATATGCCCCCCAAGCTCTGGAAGTTTTTTATTAGCACGCACAACCATACATGCAGCATTCCACCTAATTAAAGATCTTATTTTATTCTCTAAGACTTGATCTCCAGGAGATTTGGATTCCATCTCTCTCGGTATTGTATTTATGTAAGGAGTTTTTTGATTGTAAGGTAAATTAGAACCAGAGATGTAAGCTTGATTAATTAATTTACCTAAAAGATAATTAGCTCTTTTTGGACCATCTCTTTCAACAACACCATTTAACGATTCAATCCATTCAGTAGTCTCTTGAGGATCTACATCGCCTATACTGTCTTGATCAGAGGAATAGTTTGTAAATTTCTTATATTCAACCTTTGTTTCAAAATTTTTCTTAGGCTCTTCTTTTATAAATTTTTTCTCAGGATCTGTCTTTTTTAAAACTTTCTCAGCCTCTTGAATGATCTTTTCTGTCTCCGGAAGTATAGATTTGTTATTTATTACTTTTGAAGAACCTTCACCGCTTAAAGTAGCTATTAATGCTCCTTTTGAGACTTTGTCTCCAACTTTAACTTTTACACTTGAAATTTTACCATCAAAAGGTGACGGAACCTCTACGCTTGATTTATCACTTTCTAAAGTAAGGACTGGATCATTTTTCTTAATTTGATCGCCTTCTTTTATTAATACTTCTATAATCTCCACATTTTTGAAGTCGCCAATATCAGGTACTTTAATTTCTAAAGACATTTTAATTTTACGATTTTATATACTTAAATTTATATTTTGTTTAATAGTTATTGATAATTAAGAGCTGCGTTTTTATTATATCTTACTTCTAAAATCATATTTAATTTGTTAAGATTTAATCATGTTTAGAACCAATGTAGAAGATATTAAAAAACACGAGTCTGCGCCCCAAATAGTAGAAATTTTTTCAAAAAAAGAAATTCAAAAAATGTCAGATTTTTATGATCGTCTTCCATTAAGAGTCTTTAATCAAGCGCAAAATGTAAAAAAAAAAGCATGGATACAAGGAATAGATATACAACTTGATAGAATGTATTTTGATGGATTAAAAAGATTTCTGGGTGATTATAAAATGGATAATTTAAAATCGGAAGATGGAACAGATTTATTTGGCTTGTATCATGAAAGCTTTAATCCTTTGCCGTTGCACGTAGATAGCGGTTTTAAACCTGAGGATATTATCTATAAACAGGCGTTAACTCCATTTACATCAGGACAAACTGTTGTATTTAAAACTAAATGGTATGGAAGATCTACAAGCTTTACAGTAGATAGCGAAGAATTAAAATTTAAACCAAAAACAGATCAAAATGATAGATCCGATAAGCACATAGTAGTCGACGGTAAAAGTTTTGATAAAAATGTACATCAAAAATATTTGAGTCATATCAATATAGAAAATTTAAGAGGGATGGAAATCGAGATGATATATGAATGGAAAGTTGGTGAAACTTTTATAATGGACAGAACTTATATTCATTGCTCATCGTCTAATATAGAGAAAAGAAAATTAGGACTGACTACTTTTACTAAAAAGTAATCTGATTTTAATATCTTAGATTAATTTTCATGAGCTTTTTTTTTAAAAAAATTTTAAAAATTTTTCATAGAATAATATGTAAAATCGTAGATTTTTTAATTCCATTTTTATTTAAAGTTTTTTTATTTTTTAGAATTCAATCAAGAATCTTAGACACTTTAACGAAATTACGGTCAAACGTTCATTTTAATGAAAATTATACATCTTTAATATCAAAATTATTAAAAAAAAAATTAATAGCTTTAGATGTTGGTGCGCAAGGTGGTTTTTTTAATACCGGTCTATTTCATCCAAGATATAATAATTACTTTTCTCCAATTTTAGTTGAGCCCATAGCAACGGAGGCACAAAAGATAAAAAATAATAATTATAAGGTTATATCAAAAGGTCTTTGGAGTAAAAAATGTTCTAGAATACTATATTTTTTAGGAAAAAGATCAGGGAGCTCTTCTATGTTTGAACCTGTTAAAGAAAATTTGAATTTATATCAATTTAAGAAGAAGAATTATCATTTATTTGATGTAACTAAAAAAATTAAAATAAAATGTGATACTTTGAATTCCAGTTTAAAAAAATTAAATATTAATCATCTAGATTATCTGAAAATAGATACCCAAGGAGCTGAATATGAAATTTTAAGAGGAATGGGCAATTTTTTACCTTTATTAATCAGGCTGGAAGTGCATACGGTGCCTATGTATAAAAATGCTCCTTATTGGAACAAAATTATTAATTATATGCATCAATTAGGTTTTATTGTTTGCGAATGGCAAAAAATTGGATCGCACGCAACAAGATCTCCAGTCGAAATGGATATGATTTTTATCCCAAATTATCTAACTGAATCTGGTTCAAGAATAATAAAAAAAAGAACACAAAATTTTATAAGCCTAATGTTAATTTTTGGGCAAGTGAGGTTATTGCAAGTTATTTCGACTAATCTTGGTTTTTTAATGAATAAAGAAATTCAAAAATTAGATGATAAATATTTTTTTTAAAACTATTTGTACTTAAATTTTTATGGCTATTTACGATTGTTTTCAATTTTTTAATGAAGAAGATATACTTGATATTCGCCTAAATATTTTATCGCCTTTTGTTGATTATTTTATAATAACGGAGTCTATTTATGATCATCAAGGAAATATTAGAGAGTTAGTTTTTAATAAAAAAAAATTTGAAAAATTTAGTGACAAAATTAATTATATTGTTGTTAAAGATATATCACAAAGTGTGATTAAAGAACATCAAGGAGGCCATTCTTTAATTGAGCAATATCAAAGAAACTCAATAATGAGAGGATTAGAAAGAAGCAACAGTGAAGATCTTATAATTATTTCAGATGTTGATGAAATACCAGACCTTAGAAAGTTAAATTTATATAATAAAAAAAATTACGCTGTTTTCTCTCAAAAAATGTTTAATTTCAAATTAAATTTGATGAATATTACAGAAAGCAATTGGTATGGTTCTAGAATGTGTTTAAAAAAAAATTTAAAATCCCCACAATATTTGAGAAATATTAAATTTAAAAAATATCCATTTTGGAGATTAGATAAAATTAGAAATATTCAAGTTATTGATAACGGAGGTTGGCATTTTTCATATTTACAGGATGTTAGTTTGATAATGAAAAAAATTAAATCTTTTTCTCATGGTGAGTTTAACAATCCCTTAATTGTTAATGAGAATACTATTAGCCAAAAAATTAATAAGGGTATTGATATTTTTAATAGAAATATAGAATATAAAAAAGTCGATATAGACAATTCTTTTCCAGAATACATATATAGTAATGTTGAAAAATTTAAAAAGTGGATAATTTAACTAATCAATTTATTTAAGCAAAAAATTATTGGCGCCCACAGCCGGAATCGAACTGGCCACCTCTTCCTTACCATGGAAGTGCTCTACCAACTAAGCTATGTGGGCATTTTGAATTTGAAATTTGTAATTTATAGTTCTTTTTAAATAAACATTTAAAACTAAATAATTAGCCATTAAAAACAATAAAATTACAAGCTATGTGTTAGCAATCTTGACAACTGGCTATTATACCTATTAAACACAAGTCTCACTTTGAGTAATAGTATTCAAATTGAACAACATAATAACGAAAGTAAATAAACGTAAGATGAGTAGCATAAAAGGTAA
>Ga0214921_10005697_pt1 | contig 17484 bp, 19 predicted proteins | sample LL1505_MetaG_FD_177992 | JGI IMG/M metagenome (GOLD analysis project Ga0214921, IMG submission 177992) | Freshwater microbial communities from Lake Lanier, Atlanta, Georgia, United States - LL-1505 | ecosystem: Environmental > Aquatic > Freshwater > Lake | place: USA: Georgia | collected...
CGTCTCCTCGGTCTAATGGCAGTTCTGCGGTTCTGCTCCGACTGATGGCGATGGCGCTGAATCTGAGAGTCAGCAACTGCGTGCACATAGCCACCGGCGGTCAGCTCAAAAAACTCCTTAAGCACCGGCTCGACGCAATCAAGATCCAGCTTGACGTGTCTCGCCAAAACAACGGGGTCAGCAATCAGCGGCGCCTCGCTCAAGTAATACAGGTCTAGGAGCCTGCGGTAGGCAAGGTCTTCCGCGTCCGGCAGGTGGTGAGTCTCTTGTATGTAGTCCGCTACATAAAACTTGTACCACTTCATAGGTACAGGTCCGGGCGAAGGTCTGCGCGAGTCACGGCACTACCCGTCAGACGTTCAATCGCAACCGCCATCTCTGCGCTCGGCTTCTTGCGCGCGTAAATCACTTGAGACAGCCAAGTGCGCGTAACTCCTAGGCTTGCAGCCATTTTTGCTTTGCTTCCATGCGGCTGACTTAGGAAGTATTGCGCAAACTTTGTTGGTTCCATGATGCCTCCTTTAACCCAATCTTACACTAGGTGCAAACTTTCCGGTAGATGTTGTAAGTACGAAAAAGATATGTTATGGTGATGTTGTCGCATTATGCGACTTGAGGAAATTATGGACATTGATGACGCATATGAGGCGGCCTATCAGGCCGAACTCGAACTGCAACAGATGCTTGAAGAAGCCTTACAGCGCGTTCAGCGTAACGAGGCAACGAAAGAGGATGTATCTCTTGTGAGATACGCGTGTGGATTAGGAGGCCAGAAATGATCATTGCAAGAGCTGGAGATAGTGGAAGGGAATTTAAGTTGGTCCCGCCGGGTTTGCACCTGTCACGGTGCTACCGAGTTATTGACTTGGGAACGCAGTTGACGGTCTTCCAAGGCAAAGAAAAGAGCAACCGCAAGGTGCTTGTTCAGTTTGAGGTTTATGGCGAGGACGACCTTGGCAATCCAATGGTCACCGACAATGGCGATCCTATGGTTGTAGGCAAGAACTACACCCTTAGCCTTAACGAGATGGCGTCTCTACGCAAAGACCTACAGAGCTGGCGCGGCCGAGAGTTTACGTCGGAGGAGTTGAAGGGCTTTCAGCTCTCTAACATCCTTGACCAGTGGGCGATGGTTTCAATCATTCATACCTCTGGCAATGATGGCAAAACCTACGCAAACATTACGGCGGTGATGCCTGTACCTGCCAACGTCAGGAAAGCAGGCTTGCCTACCGGGCACAACAAGCCGGTCATCTTTTCAATTGATAGCCCAGACATGGCACTGTACGAGAGCTTCTCTGATGGCCTTAAGGCAAAGATTGCCAAGTCGCCAGAGTGGAGTTCGCGTACCTCTTATGCCCCACGTCCAGCAGCTCAACAGACTTCACGCCCAGCGGCTGCTGCCGTTGAATTTGAAGAGGATGATATCCCTTTTAGTTAGAACGGCCCTATAATGGTCAAATCTTCAGCACAGGAGATTTGACATGGACCGTTCCAAAGTTTGTTTTAAGTGCAATTGCATCAAGCAGCTGGATGATTTTTATGCTCATCCACAAATGAAAGATGGAAGGTTGAACAAGTGTAAAGAGTGCACCAAAAAAGATGCGCACACACACAGAGAAAACAACATTGACAAGATTAGGGAGTACGACAGAAATAGATCAAAACTTGCGCATCGAATATCACAAAATACTGAAATAAATAGGGCTTGGAGGGAAGAAGATAAAAGGAGGCATCGAGCGCACAGCGCAGTCCGCAGGGCGATTTTGAAGGGAGTCCTTGTAAGGCAGCAATGTGAAAGATGCGGGAATCCTAAATCGGTAGCCCACCATGAAGATTACGATAAGCAGTTAGATGTTATGTGGCTTTGTCAACCTTGTCATAAAGACAGGCACAAAGAAATAAATCTAAGGAGAGAAGCATGATTCTAAAAATCAAACATAACGGTGTTGAGATTGAGTTCAACGCAACTGATTTGCAACAAGTGGCCCAAAAGGTCTCTGAGATTGCAAAGCCAGTAACACTGAAGTCCACGGTTGCCAAGCCCGTTCGTGGGCGCGGTCGCCCCAAGGGTAGTAAGAGCAAACCCGCGGTCAAGATTGTCCAGCCAATCGAATTGGCGGCTTGATCTAAGGCCGATGGGTTGTCCACAAGTTAATTGGGAGAGCAAAAATGCAAAGCGATTTCATGCAACGTCAGTACGAAATATCCCGGCAACTCATCGGCTGCATGACAACAGACGTTGAGTACCAGCGCCAACTGGCTGATTTGGCTCATCATTACGAGCACAAGCTGGCTCAACGTGACCGCCAGATCAGCAAGCTGGAGTCAACGATTCAAGCAATGAAAGCACTGAGCGGCGCCTACTGATGGCCGCCGACTTTGAAACCCTGCAGGCCAATGTCATTCAGTGGGCGTTGGACCGCGGGATTGTTCATCACTCAACCCCCCGGGCTCAGCTGCTAAAGATGTTCAGCGAGGCCGGGGAAATCGCAGACGGCGAAGCAAAGGGGCGACTCGACGACATCGAAGATGGCGTGGGTGACGTTCTTGTTTGCCTAATCATCTACTGCCACTTCTATGGTCTTACCGTGCCCAAGTGTCTCAATGCCGCTTGGCATGAGATTAAAGACCGCAAGGGCCACATGGTTGAAGGTGGCGTATTTATAAAAGAGGTTTGATATGGCTGTCATATTGCCTTCAAATATAAAAAATGTTACCGGTGGGCATTTGCGCGAAATAGCAAGAAATGGTTATTCAGAACATGGAATTTTTACAGAAAACTATGTTGATAATTTTTTGCGCAGTGATCAGTACATGAAAAGTTTTTCATTAAAAAATGAACCTTGGGGAAAAGTTATGGTTTCGCTCGAAAACAATAGAGAAGAACTGGAAAAATCTACAGAGGCGCTACGTCAGGCTTCTTTCAAAATTGTTGATGTATGCAAAGAAACCAATGAGGGTTTGATTGATGCTGGCCGCAAGATGCGCGACAACACTGAAAAGGTTGGAAACGCAATACAAAAATTTTCTGGCATTGCAAATGCTACAAACTTAGCAAAGATTGCAGATGATGCAGCGCGTTTAGCAGATAGCTTAGAACGACTTTCCAAGCTGGAAGAATCTGGGCAATTGCAAAAATTGATTGCGGCTATGGCCATCAAACACTAAAGGAACAGCATGAGCATCGTCGTATCTGAGCCCAAAGTCTCTGAGCATTGGTATTCCAGAGATGGCATGCCGATGTATACCGTTGAGTCAACAAAGGGCACACAACGCCCCACAACGCTCCGTGACGCACGCAAGCTGAACCTTGTACCCTCGGTGACCACCATCATCAATGTGGCTGCCAAACCGGCTCTTACGCAGTGGCTGCAGAAGCAAGTCTTGATGGCTGCACTGACTCTGCCGAAGATCAACGAGGAGACCGAGGAGCAGTACATCGCTCGGATCATCCTTGATGCTAAAGAGCAGGGTAAGGCAGCAGCCGACCGCGGGACCGAAATCCACGAAGCCATCCAAAAGGCTTACGAGGGCCAACACTATCCGTTCGGCTTCTCGGAGTTTGTAAACGGATGCCACAAAACCCTTGAAGACTTTTTTGGCAAGCGCGACTGGATCTGTGAGCGGTCGTTTGCTCACGACCTAGGATACGGCGGCAAGTGTGACTTGCACTGCGATGGTTTGGTGGTGGATATCAAGACCAAGGAGTTTGCAGAGGGCGAGGAAGTAACTCTGTACGACGACTACCTTCTGCAGCTGGCCGCCTATCGGATTGGCCTAGGCATGCCCAATGCGCGCTGCGCTAACGTGTTTGTATCTCGCAACAACCCCGGTGTCGTATCTATCTATGAGTGGCCCGAGGAAGAGATACAGCGCGGCTGGGCTATGTTCTGCTGCCTTCTTGAGTATTGGCAGCTCAGGACTGGACATCAATAAGGAGAAAACAATGCTGACCAACGACGACTTCCGTAAGCTTTACCTGCAGTGCGACGGCAAAGACATTGAGAACGGCATCTTTGCTGACGAGGTAGACATCCTTGAGTACGGCCGCGCGGTAGAAGAAGAAGTAGCCGCAAAGGAACGAGAGCGCTGCATTGAGTTCGTTGCAACCCTTAACAAGGTTGTAGCGCAGGAGATGCAAGACCAGCTGTAAAAAAAAGCCCCTCACACGAGGGGCTAATGACTTCTAAAGAGGAGCTCAGTTAAGAGCACTCGCATGATGTCAGATAAACATCACAGCAGTATTTCAGAACCCAAAGTCGCCCATCGGATTTGATGGAATAACTTTTTGTTCATAGCCAGATGGTTCCGAAAAGCTTGGACCATAAGCTTTCGACTCATAGCGAAGACTGTTTGGATTCCATGTTTTGCGAACATCTTGATCCGCATTTTCTCGAGCACGATCACGGGCAAGACGTGCAATTTGAGATCCAGCAATTAAAGGAATCCCAGCAACAGCACCGCGCGGAGACAAAGACAAAAGCCCACCAAGTGCGCTAGTGCCAGATAGTCCAATTTCACCATAATCTGGCTTAGGCTTGCGAAGTTCTTGGGCCACCCTTACGGCATCACCTGCGGCCAAAGCGCCGCCAGCAGCTGGTCCCAAATAACGCATCAACGGCGTATTAGTAAATCGATGAAACAAAGAAGTAACTTCTTCAAGAGCGCCTAAAGGCTTGGGCGTAACCGGAGACACAAGCGGCGGCTTTGCACCACCAATCTCACCTTGAGGGCCTCTAGGTCCGGTATAAGAAGTTTGCTTAGGAACCATCAAACCGCCACGAGTCGGATCTTCAGCCATGCCAGTAGCGGGAGCCATGCCTTGTAGACGCTCAAGCGCGGCAGCACGAGCTTTAATAAGCTCATCAGCACTACCCGGCGCATTGCCCATAGCGGTGGCGCGACTAGCCTCAATATCTCCAAGACCAAATGCTTTACCCCAACCAAATCCAGCAGATCCGCTGGTAGGTTTGCCTCCGCTAATTTCTGGGCCAGAAATCATTTGTTGTCCACCAAGCGGTACTGCTGCAACCTCTCCAGCAGAGGCGGCACGCTGTGCAGCCAAAGCGCCTTCAATAGCTTGTTGGGTAACATTTTTGGCGAAACCACCCAATTTTTCACCCAAAAATCTTTTTCCGCCCAAAACTCCACCGGTAATACCGCCGTATATTTGAGCCTGCCGAACCTCCTGATCATTCAAATTTTTCTTTAAACGACGCTCAAGTTCTTCTAAATTTTCGCCAGTTTTTTCTTGAGGAAAAGAAGAAAGATCAATCAAAGGCTCCTCTGGAGCTGTTTCTTCCACTTGAGCCGGCGGCTCTGATGGAGCCGTTAGCTCCAATGGCGCACCACTAAACCCGCCCATTGCTTTGACGCTATCAAGATACTCAACTGTTTTGGGATGCAAATTACCAGTCTTAAAAAATTTTGAATCTGGTCCAGCGTTGTAAGCAACTACTGCCATAACAGGATCATTGCCTGTATTAACAAGCTGTTCTTTTAAGTAACGCAAGCCGGCATCAATTTGTTGATCAGGATTTTTTTTAAGACTTTTTGAATCAAAGCCCATGTCAGAAGCGGTGCCCGGCAAAACCTGCATGATGCCAATTTCGCCATCAGCACCAGTTTTATCCGGGCTCAAACCACTTTCATGATATGCCATAGAAACCGCTAGCTCCGGGGGAATGCCCATGTTGGAAGCCTTATTGGCAATCTCTACCGCATACCTCACCTGCTCTGGAGAGAGGTTTTTTCCAGCAAGCTTCAATTTCTCAATAATTCGGATGGCATTGTCAACTTGCTCATCGTTTAAAGATTTGACGTAATCATCCATTTGAAGATCTCCATTTATTCAGCTTTTTTCTTAAATCTTCAAGATTATCTTTTGGTTTTGTTTGTTCAGAGGCTTTGCGTTCGCTAGATGGAATGGCCGGGGCACCGCCAAAAACTTTTGATAGGCGTACTTCAAACGCTGTTTTAAGATCTTTTGATTCTCTTGAACGTTCAAATTGGTCAATTGTTCCGCCGGGATTTTTGTCCTGCCATTGATGAAAAGCGTCAACGCGGTCAATGTCGTACTGTGAACGTTCTTTCAAAAGCTGCATACGAGCTTTCAAAACATTTGGACTATTACTGGTACTACCGCCCAATTTTCCAACAATCCTGCGCTCGCCTTCAGTAACAGCGCCTTGATTGGTTAAATACAACTGAGTATAAGCAAGCTCAATGTTGGCAAGTTCGGCAGCAGTGTTGGTAACTGTATCCAAATCCGCCTGTTCAACACCGGGCATAACTTGGCGCATTGCTTTTTCAACCGTACCCCTCTCAACAGAACCTTCTTTTGTACCCTTAAGATTATCAACAAGGGTTCCAATAGCAGCGACAAACCCCGGACGTTCAAAAAGTCCATAATAATTAGGAGATTTTTTAACGTTATCTATAACGCGAGTTGCAGATCCGTATAGCAAACGCGCATTTTGTTCAATTTTAGGCAGCTCTGCCTCTCGTGCAGCCGATGTCTCGGCTCGCTTCTCGGCTAGTCTTGTTTGACTTGATTTTTCTATTTCTTGTTGTCTTTGCCTTTCAAGTCTTTCATCGTAGCTTGGGGCTACGGGCAGTTCCCCTACTTTGGGCGCGGGCTTTATTGCAGGCGCGGCAACTGATAAAGGAGCTGTAGTTGCCGAAACTTGCGGCGCTGCAGTAGATAGCGGCCCAGCAGGAGGTTCCTTGGCAGCAATAGGCAATGCTCCAGCAGAAGGCTGCGTGGCAACAGGCGAGGGCGTACTTTGTTGGAAAGCGGCCAGCGGATTAAGCGCTCTAGCAACAAGTCGTTTATATTCAACAAGATTTCCAGATTGCATCGCTGCTTCAATTTGACTAGCCAGCTCTTCTGGCACTTCTCGCCGCTCTATGCTTCCATCGGGCCTTGCAAGATCCATTATTTTGAGATCTACTTTATACCGATGCGGAGTATATTTACTGGTCAACCGATTATAAGCTCCGGTATCACTTACTTGGATAATATCTTGAATGTATTTGGCATATTCGGCTTCAGCTTCAGCGGGGGTCTTGCCTTTTAATACACGATCCATGACAAAGTCATCGTGCGACATTGCGCCTTCCGTTGCGCCAGCACTTGAAGGTAAACCAGAGGGTTGCGGCCCACCTTGCATGCGTTTGATATACGGATCCATGTACATTTTTTGACGTTGCAGCTCAACACCTTTAGCCGCAACATCCATTTTGCTTGCAGCAATCTCTTGTTGTTGTTTGATGTCCGCTTCTTCTCCAGCGCTATAAGCTCGTACACCACGACCCAAAGCCTCACCAAAGCCACCACCGTGGCCCGGCTCCAGCATTGCAGCAGCAAACGATGCAAGCGCAGGATCAAATAGACGATTTTTCCGAGCATCAAGCGCAGAGTTCAGATTGGCAAGAGCATTCTGATACTCAAGGTTTGCTTGAACAGTCTCTGGGTCAGTGCCGGGCAGATACGAAATGGGAGAGTCTTTGGCCATAATTAATCACCAAAGTAAGTTGTAGAGCCACTGTCGTCACTACTATATTCATAGTCTGGATCAAAAGTAAACGTAGGGCTAGAACTACTTGAACCACCGGAATTGCTAGAACTTCCAGAACTACTAGAGCTGCCAGACCCAAATACACTTGGGAATTGACGGGCCAACCAATCTGCAGCAGCCTTATATGTGGGATTGCTTGTGTTAACCGCACCAAGCAAGGAGAGCACACCAGTGACATCACCCAGAGTTGAGGTGCCGTAGTAATCCTTGGTCTTCGGACCAACGTCAGTCAAGTTATAGCTAGTCGGCACTTGGAAATTGCGCAACAAACCAGCCGCGCTTGTTGCCGTCTTCAACGGCGCATCAATTTTTGCCTGTTCGTAGGCTTGGCGTTCTGCACCGGCCTTAGTCAAAGCGCCCGCGCCAGTTAAACCCAGCTCCTGTTCTTTGGCCGCAAGCGCGGCTTGCTGTGTGGCGGCGTCACGATACAAACCAGATTGTTTGTAAGCGGCATCTAGCGCATCTTCATAGCCCTTTGATAGGGCGCCAGTCTGAGCGGTGGTGAGGTTTGATTGAACATCTGCAAGAGACTGACCAAGAGCACCAGCGTAGCGTTGGCTGCCCAATCCACCAGAACCAACAAATCCAGCCTTTAGGGTGGGCAGGTTCTTTTGCAGAGCAATCTGAGACTGGCGAGCCATCTCATTGACGACGTTCTGCGTATACGGGTTCATGTACTGCGAAATCAGCTCAGGACTCATGCCCCGAGCGGCTAGGTTTGCAGTCTGTTCGGCGCTTTGAAGCCCGGGTTGGTAAGCCGTGGCAGCAGCAGGAAGGGCGCCATAGCCTTGAGTCTGTAGGGGATCATAACCAGCAACCAATTCACTTGCAGGTTTCTGCGTAGCGGCAGTGCCAATCTTTGACAGATTAGTCAGGTAGTCGGTGTAATACCCCGGAGACGTTTCCGTCTTGGTCTGCGTTGTCGTGATATTGGGCAGGGCAGAACCCTGAGTAATTGAAGCCATGGTTATCTCCTAGCCTTCTTTGAGCCCTTCAAATAATCCAGCGGCGATTTGGCCGGAGGGGGAAGGTCCTTAGGTTTATTTGACCGAGCACGCGCACGGATTGAGTGCATCATTTCGTATAGTTTATCTGAACCTGCCTTAGTTGAGCCATTACCAAGAGTCAAAAGTGCGTTCATAGGAATCTGTTTCCTTTGGCAATGTTCTCAGCAGCGGTTATGACCTGCAAGTTCCAAGGCACATGCAATCCAGATACGTTCTTGCCTTGCAATGGGCAGATATGGTCAACATGCCATGAGATGCCAGTTACCTTACTTCTTACCTCTGCAATCTCGTAAACTTCTTCAATCATCCACAAGTGATCTTCTGTCAGCCAGCTCGGCGTCCTTTGCTTCTTGGCTGCCCTGCGCTTAGCAAGCAATGCAGCACCTTTATGGCGATTGGCTTTCTTGTAAGCGCTCTTGAGAGACTGCTGAGCTTTCACCTTATCCGGATTAGCGGCACGCCACTCTGCAGATCTCTCTCTAGCCACCAGACGTTCTTTGTCTGGGTTTTCAGCATATTTTTCTCTGCGTTTTTGCCGTATGGCATCAGCGTTTTTGGCGTAATGCGCTTGCTTTCTGGCAATCTCGCCTTGCGGATCAGCAGCGTACCTTTTGCGGTCACACTTCCTTCTGCACTCCAAACATGATCCAGAGCGAGTTGCGCGAAATTCAATGTGTCCATTTTTGCATGGAATGCCCGTCCAATACTTAGGCTCTCCAGCAAGCATGGCTTGATATCTGAGTCCTTTAGCGCTCATTTCTTTTTAGAATTTTTCATGGCCATTTCCAAATATTGGAGAGGGCTTTTAGATTTCGGGGGAATAGTATGCAACGGACCACCGCGCTTATGTTTGCGGATCTCTTCGCGGAACTTGTCCAGAAGCTCAGATCCCGCTTTGGTTGATCCATTTCCCAAGGCTGAAACAATTTCACTGTCAATCACATATTCACCGTCCGCGAGCATCGCCGGAATATCATCGGATTGACCATCGCCTGCGCCAGTAACAGCATCACCGGTGCGGAAGTCCACACGCATCTTTCCTTCATGGTGGACTACATTCATTGGGCGCCCAGCGTTTTTACCATGGCGCGTACCTCCGGCAGCCATAAGCGGGGTAGACATCCCACCGGCGGCCATCAATGGAGGCACCATGCCGCCTTCCTTAAAACCGAATATATTGGGCGAGCCACCAGATCCAAACAGAATGTTGGATATGTCGCTTTGCTGACCGTAATTGAAGTAATCTGATTGCATTGGCTGACTCTGCGCTGGTTGTTGAGATTGTGGCGCTGGGGCGGGTTGTTGAACAGCCCTTTGCGGCAAATACGACCCACCCTGAACTTGTTTAAAAAATGCGGCGAGCGGGCCTTCAAACGCCTGCGCCTCACCCGTTGAAAGCAGTTTTGACGGAGATGTTGTGGTTGGAACTTCGGTGGCAGATGTGGCGCTAGCGGCCAACGAAAGCGGAGTTCCGGCGCTCGAACCTGAGCCCGAGCTTGATCCTGAACTTGTCGTAGTTCCAGATCCAGTGCCCGTACCAGTTCCTGTGCCGGCTCCGCCGCCCGCCCCGCCACCAGTGCCAGTTCCAGCGCCAGTAGTTGTGCCAGTGCCTGCGCCTGTACCAGTGCCCGTTCCGCCACCAGTGCCAGTTCCAGATCCCGTGCCAGTTCCCGTTACACCAGCTCCAGTGCTAGTGGTGCCGGCGCCGCTTCCGGTGCCAGTAGTAGTTCCAGTGCCGGTGCCCGCTTTAGCATCTGCAGCGGCTTTAGCATCAGCGGCTGCTTTAGCGTCTGCAGCGGCTTTGGCGTCGGCAGCGGCTTTAGCATCAGCGGCTGCTTTAGCGTCTGCAGCGGCCTTAGCGTCTGCTTGAGCCTTGGCGTTTGCAGCTGCCTGCGAGGCCGCTAAGGCATCAGCTGCGGCTTTAGCATCAGCGGCTTGTTGAGCAGCCCTTGCCTCTTCCGCTTTTCTGGCAGCCTCCGCTTCAGCGGCCAATCTTGCCTCTTGGGCCCGCCTTGCAACCTCTGCCTCAGCAGCAGCTTGTGCATCTGCCTGAGCTTTGGCCTCGGCGGCAGCCTGTGCGTCTGCAGCAGCTTTTGCTTCAGCTGCGGCCTTTACTTCTTCCGCTGTTTTTGCACCGCCAGCATCTCCCCCCTGAGTTGTTTCGGTTCCACCGCCGCCCTTGACAGTGTCTTGACCGCCACCACCAACCTGAGTAACCGGAGGAGGAGGGGGAGGAGGGGGAGGTGGAGGAGTCGGAGTTGTAGGCGCCACCGGAGTGGTAGGCGCAGTCGGAGTTGGTGTAGTAGTCGGAGTTGGCGTAGGAGCATTGCTCAATTCTTGTAGGAACGGTTTCCAAGCCGCGACCACATTAGGATCCCTAAAATCAATACTTAAACCCTTTAGCGCAAGCTCTGGAGTTATTTTATATGGCAGATTGCCTTCCGTTTGAATTAGCTTGTTATCAACAGCAAACTTCAAAAGTTGGCCATAAGACTTGTCATCAATATGAATTGTTTCTGGATTAAAAATATCAACAAAGCCCGGTCCTTGGGCTCTAAGCTTTCCGCTAAGAATGTCATCAACATCTTTTTCAGTTATTGGCTTGAAAGAATAAATTCCAGTAACTGCAGGCAAATCATTGAATGTTGTTGTTTTGCCGGTTATTTCACCAGTTTTGGAATCAATAGAAGTTGTTGGAATGTTGAATGTAGAAATTGCCTTATCAACTTCATTAGAAGTAATATTAAGGCGATTGCCATTTGAATCTACAAAATATGGAGATGATCTGTCATAAGAAAGATTGTCTTTGTCGGGCCCAACCAAAGGATATAACTCGGCAATTTCATCTCCATTTGAAAGTTCAATAATTCTTCGGCCATTCTCGTCTGTTACAACGCTTTGTATTTTTCCAGATGCTATTTGATTTCTTGCATTTGCAGAAGAAATTGAATTCACTGGGGCCAAAATGGTTAAATCGCCAGTTTTAATCAAACCTGACGTGTCGCCCGTATCAACAACCCGGTCATCACCAAAATTGGTTTTGGTTGGTCCTTCGGCGTCGTCAACAGTGCTAGGACCAACATCCACCGCCCAGTTACCCCCGGTGGTGCCGCCGGTGGTAGCAGTGTCTTTCAAAGACTTGATAACGGAGCCCAGCTCGCCCCTGACCAGCGAGAACCCAGCATTCCTTACGATGCGCTGAATTGCAGAAGCCGGATCTTGTCCGGCAGCAATTGATTCCGCTACATCTCCAAAAACATTGGCAATTTTATTCTTGTCTGATTCGCTCAAAGATTCGAGAGAGACCCCGCCAATGCCCGGTATAACATCGGCACCTTCTTCAAGCAGTTTTTTCGGGCTCCACTTACCTAGGACATCTTTAGCAACATTTGAGGCAACAGAGCCGACCCCAGCAAGGGCGCCTTCTTTGAGAGACGCCCCAATATCGCCCGTTGCCACAAAATTTACGGCTGTATTGGCTATTGACGAAAAGAGAGCATCTTTTGCCGTTTTTGACAATCCAGATACAAATGAAGATTTGCCAAAGTATTCATTCAAGTACCCCGGTATGGCCGCACTTGCGCCTCCGGTAATGATGCCCTGCAGAACATTTTGATCGCTTACAATGGCTTTAACACCACCAATCACAGCGCCACCAATAGCTGCGTTGGTTATTGCCTGAGCGGCAGTGGCAGTGCCAACTGATGTTCCTGTAATTGCTGCGCCAACATAAGGGGCGGCGTAAGGTGCGGCTATTGTTAACAGTAGGTTGAAGGGATTGCTAAATAAATTCTTAATCATCCCGCCAACAAAGTTAAAAAACCCGCCGCCACCCTTAGGTGTATAAGTGGTGTAAGTGCTTTGATATTGCGGAACGCCAGCGCTAGGCCCAGAGTTGGGCACAAAGAACACAACATTTGCGCCGCCCTTTTTATAGCCCTGAACAGTTTTTTGGTAAAAGTCTCCATTGGCGTTGCTAGAAACTTTTGTCGCGCCAGAAAAATAACCAGCGGGGTCGTCTTTGGCTTTTTGCGCCCAATTGGCGTTATTTAAAATTTCTTGCAGTTCGCTGCCGTTGATAGATGCGGCTGACAAATCTGGTGTTGCTTTATATGTTTTGGTTGCGGGATCATAAGCGTCCGCCAAAAGCGAAGCCCTAAAAATGCCACCACCATAAACTCTTGTTTTGCCCTCTTGTCTATCAAACAAAGGCAAACCTAAAGACAAAGAGGTTTTAATGCCATTGTCCAAACGGCCAGTGGCAGACGTTAAAACTTTTTTTGTGCTTTCTGGAAGAGAGTTATATTCAAAAGCGTTATTGTATTTATCAACATCTAATTGAAGAGAGTTAATTCTATTTTGAGCAGAATTTATTTCTGCCATAGCGGCATTATACTCTCTGCCAATTGGCGTTCTGCTATCAACATTGCCATCATCAATGGCGCCAGCTGCATATGCTTGTTGCTCTAATGCCCTAGCCTTGCTCTCTAATGATTGTAAATTTAATTTAAGGGCATCATATTCAGCCTTTTGCGGCGCAAACTCTGTTAACGCATTTTTATATGATTGATAACTGGACGAGGTGATGGGCAGCGGCTTAGTTATCGGGGAGCCACCGTTTTTAATAGTTTCATTGTAAGAAGATTTAATAAGCTCAAGTTTTTGGCTGTCATTAAGATTTAGCCCTTGAAACTGCTTAATAACTTCTGGGTTTTTTAGAGCTTGCTGAAATGCAGCATTTGTTTCTTCTTCAGTTAATGGAACTTGATACTTAGAAGTTTTGTTTTGATAGCCGGGTATATTGGATTGATTTTCTCCGCCCAAATCAGAATATCTGGAGCGCAAAATATCATTAAACTCGATTTCATTGGCTTGCTGTTCAAGAGAAACAAGTTTGTTAATATCGGAAGCGGAAAGTCCGGCTTTTTTTGCTTCATATTGAAGAATTGCAATTTCTTGATCTTGGTAGTTTCTGAGGTCCGCCTCTTCTTGCTGCTCATATGAAGTTATGTGTCCATCAATATTGCTGGCAATATCAAAATACGGTTGATATTGAGTATTAAGCTTGATTAGCTGTTGGTTGAGATTGTTATATTTATTTTGGGCTTCTTGGGTAAATTCTGGATATACAGTGCCACTGTCCGAATCATTCAAACCATAGTTGGAAACTATTGTGCCAATTTGCTGTTGCAAATCGTTTACTTGTGCATTATATGGCGCAAGAATGGCTTGTGTTGCGTCATATCCACGAGCAAGCGTAGTAATGTCTGCGTCGCTCTGGTTGGCGGCGTTCATTTGTGCAATCAAATTTTCAATTGTGTCAGCCATTAGTTCACACTCGGATTCATTGCACCAAGAAGGGCGGTAGCCCAGTCTTCCCACTTCTCATATTGAGATGGGTTCGGAACAGCCTCATTGGTAAAGATGTCGATAGCCAGCAGACCCTGCCCCCACAGCTTCCAGTCTGTCCTGCTGTCAGGAATCTCTAGCTGTTGAGCAGCGTATTGCTCGCCCATTAGGCATGCCCACGACTCAAAAGTGTGGTAGCGCGGGTCATAGACAAGCTGTTGAATGGGTATGTTCATGATTAGTACGGGCGAACATCGCCAAAATCAGCGTTGATGATAATGCGACCCAACTGATAGTCGCCGCCCTGTACGTTTGAGACAAACCTAAGTCTCAGCTCACGGCGCTGCTCGCGCATGTCAATTTTATGCGTATCGGGCAAAAAGGTATATGGATCAGACTGCTTATCGTCCGCCTGAGCAAACGGGCGGCCGGTCACAATCAAATCCATTGGGCCGCTTTGCAAGAAGTCAGGCTCCACCCGCTCAACTCGCAGCCAGTAGTTATCGGCCACCTGAGAGGGTTGTGCGGGACCGCCAGACACCCAGCCAAGGTCATTGGTCTCAAAGTAAGACTCAATAGCCAGCGCCTGATTACCCTTGACGGCATCCGTACCAATCTCATGCTGGTACAAAGACACAAACGTCTTTACCGTGGTAAGCGTCATGCTGAAGCTGCTGCCGGCGGGCAAGCTGGCGCTTAGAACATCATTAACTTCATAGTCAACGCCATAGCCGGTGATGGTTACTGATGTAACTGCACCGCCGCTTACCACAATTGTGGCTGTCGCCCCGGTGCCAGAACCTCCGGTAAGGGCTCGATTCAGATAGGTGCCATTGGTGTAGCCAGACCCAGCGGTAAAGGTAAACAGATCCAGCCCACCAGTTGCGTTCGGCGTCCAGTCTGCATTGATTGGGTAGTGGAACACTTGCGAGAAGTAGCCATCAGATCTGCGGGCACCTAAAGCCTGACCGGCGTCATACCAGCAGCTCTCGCGGATGTTGTAGACGACGGCATCCGTACACTCGGTGGCATTGCCTCGAGGGTAGAACCACCAGATCTCACCGTAACGCGGAACCTTGGTAACCCATACTTTCTGGCGTTGAGCGTAGTTCAGGTTATCAAAAAAGTAATTTTGATTGAAAGAATTTGTAATCTCTTTGACGGCGCCGTTGTATAGCAAAAATCTATCAACACCGCACCAGTAATAGATTCCGTCATACTCAATCACAGACTGTGAGGACATGATTGAGGACTGGCTTGAGATGATGTCATAGCGCCAGTACTGGGCCGGGGTTCCAACACCGCCCACAAAGCTCACGCGGATTAGGCTATCAAGGCTCCAAAAGAGCCCAGACGGTGCGTTAGAGCCGCCTCTGACGGGTAGCCCTTGGACAATCTTACCGGTGGCTACGTTGACCGTATTGGCGTCTGCAGAGACCCAATCCTGTAGATTTCCGGCAGAGCAGTTGCGAATCAGGCCATCATTCCCGTAGACAAATACATACGGGTGCAAGGCCACGACACCGCCAGATACAGACACTTCATTATCAAACTGGACACTTACAGCACCAGTAGACGTTGCATTCTGATCAAACGTCACAGTGCCGCTGACGTTAGAGACAACTCGAGTGCCAGCGGGAAAGGCAGAGCTAATAACCAGCTGGCCGGCACCAATCAGGGGGTTGGCTGCTGCTAGAGTTCCAGTGGGAGAGCCACTGGTGGTTGTAACGGTGTCCGTTACGATTCCAATTGGGGACAGACTATTGCCAGTCAATTGACCGCCTAGCACGGGCGTATTTGCATCGCTATCAGTCAGCGCGAGGTTCCGTCCCGGGTGAGCCAACAGCTGGTTGTTTCCAGACCCGCTAACATCAGTGAAGGTGTCAAACTGCCACAGGTTATTGTCGTTAGGCGTAAACCCAGATAGGCTTAGGTCCGACACACCTGTGCCAACCCCATTGGCGTCGATTGGAAGCTTCTGCAGGCCATTGTTATATCCGCTGAATACGTTGGTAAACCCGTTCTGAGGGTTAACGTACAGTCCGCGAGACGGACCAGCAAGAATGCCTGTAATCTCTTGATAGCCGCCCATCTTCCGCGGGCGCCCACGCTGGAAGCGCATCCAACGCCCATCGGTGTAGAAGTTCTTGTCAAAGAACGTACCATCCCGCTGAACGCCAGCAACAGAATCAAGGGCAAATACCTTTTTCGTCATTAAAAGGTTCCACCAGAAATACCCGACGTAAAGGTGCCAGTCCCATTAACGGTAAGACCGGTTGAATCAAGGATTGCCTCATTAACACCAAGAATTGACAAACCAAACTGACCGGCGCTAGGTCTGTAAATACCAGTAGAACTTTCGCTAGCAAAACTTAAAGAAGGCGCCGCAGCAGATCCATTCAAAAGGCTAATGATGGTTGATCCGGCTTGAATGGTGTTGGCATTAAGAAAGTTCACGCCGTCACAAATTAGGGTAACCTGATTGCCGGCCGGAATGGCTACAGAAGCCCCACCAATTGCACCCGTAGTAATTGTAAGTGTGTATCCATTGGCCGTTGTTTGATTTGAGATTACATACAAATTAACAACCTGCGGATATACGGCGGTTACGTTACCGCTCAAAGACCCCGTGTATTGTTGAATGGTGTTTGAAATTTCTTGCGTGGTTAGGTTATAAATGCCCGACGTAACCGGCTTAACAAGAGCGGTAAACCCAAACAGGGTTGATTGTCCATAGCCTACGGTCACATAGCCCAATCCCGTAGAAATCAAAAACGCCGATTCATTGGGAGCAAAGTTCACAGAACTTACGCCATCAATAAAATTTCCACCCGTAGTAGAAACAGTTACCGTGCCTGTTCCGTTGTTTTTGAACAAGGTAAACCAGTTGTCCCCAACAACCGCAGCAGAAGGCAGATATACAGTTCCAGATCCGCTTGACCAAACAACGGTTTGGGCGCGTTGAGACGCCGAAAAGGTTGATCCGGCACTAATACCAGACAAAGGATGGGATTGGTTTAGCGTAGCGCCAGAGGCCACCAGACCCAGTCCAGCCAACGTATTGGCGTCTGGGCTTGATGTACCCACACCGAAAGCAATCACGCCCCACACACCAGCCGTTGTAGCGGTGTTAGTTAGATAGATGTACTTGGCCTGACCCGGTGCAATCGAAACAATCGTACCGGCAAACGCATTTGTCTTAACGGTAAAGGTGTATGCACCACTGTTCAGGATTAGAGCATCTTGGCCAACAGAAACCTGATTGCCGGGCGGCATAGCCAAAGACAAGCTGCCAGCACTCGGCGTGACTTGCATGATGCGAGCAGCAAAGTTATCCGTAGCGTTACCATTGATTGGCCACTCAAGCTGCGTATCAGCCGTCAGAGAGATGCCACGATACGAAACATCAACCGGCTGGATGACGTTTCCTGTAAACGGACTGTTGTAACTCATGAAGCATCCCTCACAATGGCTTGACGATCGCCAATGCGGGCGACGTTCTCAAGCTTGAGCATTTCAATGGCTTGTTGATACATGGCCTGCCA
>Ga0214921_10005698_pt1 | contig 17483 bp, 13 predicted proteins | sample LL1505_MetaG_FD_177992 | JGI IMG/M metagenome (GOLD analysis project Ga0214921, IMG submission 177992) | Freshwater microbial communities from Lake Lanier, Atlanta, Georgia, United States - LL-1505 | ecosystem: Environmental > Aquatic > Freshwater > Lake | place: USA: Georgia | collected...
CACGAAACTGAACAAGGATCAATTGGCTCTGGAGTCAGCGCAAAGCAGTTTTGCCAAGATTTCAAAACTCAGCTTATTCAATTACATCAATTAAGGACTCAAGTTTTTACAACTAGAACCGATCAAACTGACGATTAACCTTAAAAGAGGCTATGGCCACCACTTCAATCACATCCGGCAGCACCAGCAGTACCGCAGCATCGAGCGCAGGTACTACCCTGACCGCTGCTCAAATTTCTGCAGCTAATAAAGCGAATGCTCAAAAAATCATCTCTTCTTTGGGCGCTGGCTCTGGCGTAGACGTGGCATCGCTAGCGCAAAACTTGGTGAACGCAGAAAAAGTTCCTCAAGAGAATGCGATCAACTCCAAGATCGTTAAGAACGATAGCAAAGTCAGTGGCTTGTCGTCGGTAATGTTTATGATGTCCGAGTTGAAAAATGCACTGACTGCACTTAAAGACAAAGATAACTTCAATACCCTCACGGTAAACAATACCAATACGAATGCATTCAATGTCACTGCATCAACTTCTGCTGCAGCGGGTGATCATCAGGTGGTGGTGAATGCCATTTCTCGAGCCCAGCTTAGCGTTAGTCCATCATCTCCTTTAGCTACTACGTCGTTGAACAGTGGAAATGCATTCTCGCTGACCCTGACCGCGACCAACAGTGCGAATGTAGGTATTACGAAGTCTTATGGCACTTACACCGCTTCCATTAATGCTCCTGCTTTCGGCACTGTGCCCTCTGTGAATGACTTTAAAAACTTCACTGTTGGTGTTGATGGTAAGACTTTTAATTTGACTCCGGCACCTGCGACTGCCACGTTGAACGATTTGGCGACAGACATCCAAAAACAACTTCGTGCGCAAGATGGTAGCTCAGACTTGAGCGTGGTGTATGACGGTACCAATATCAATATCACTTCAGCCACTACCACTCGAGTAGTGACTAATCCTGCGCTTTCTCAATCTACAAAAATCAACTTAGATACAGGTGCAAATGCAGGTGTTAACGCGAATGATTCGATCACCGGGGCTACCTTTGGGTCCATTCCATCGGTGAACGATTTTAGCCAGTTTGACATAACTATTGGCGGAACTGCGCGGACTATTTATCCATCTCCATCGACAGCAAGCATGACTGATTTAGCGGCCAATATCCAGTCACAGTTACGTTCCTTGGATGGCAATAACGATATTTCAGTGAGTTACGACAGTACAAATGGCTTGAAGGTGTCGTCTACTTCAAGCAAAACCTTGACTGGTATTGGACTGACAAAAAAAATATTCAGCGATACGCCCGAAGGTGTGGTGGCTGCAATTAATAACTCTAATCGTGGATACAAAGCACAGCTTATTGATGACGGTACTACTAGTCCATTTAAGGTGATTGTCACCGGAGCCAATGGGGCCACAGAAGGTTTCACGATCAGCAGTGATGATGCTTTTGGTACATTTGGTTCTGGTTTCACAGTGCCAACAGGTTATGCTGCGGCAGATGCCAGTGTCACAGTTGACGGTTTGACCTATACCCGTAAAACCAATGCTGTATCAGACATCGTTCCAGGCCTCACACTGAATTTGAAAGCGGTGAGCACCACGCCAGCCAGCATCAATTTGTCACGTGATACTTCGGATTTGAAGACTAAGATCACAGCTTTGGTGACAGCTTATAACGACTTTGACAACATCATCAAAGAAACCACCAATCCCAAGTCGACGTTGGCTACCTACGGATCCACCTTGGTGGGTGATAATACCGTTCGAATGGTTCGCCAACAAATGCGTTCATTGATCTTTGGTATATCTAGCACACCAGGCAGTACGTACAAGTCACTCAGTCAAATTGGTTTCAGCTTGGATCAAACCGGCGTATTGTCCTTGGATTCGGCTAAGCTGGACTCAGCGTTATCAACTGGGGTAGATGACATCGCCAAAATGTTTACTGGCGGATATAACAAACTCAGCACTTTCGCTAAATTACCTGCTGGCATTGCAGGCGATGCTGTAAAAAAACTCACCGATTTATTGGCACCCACTGGGGCCTTGTTGACCAAGAGCGATAACGCAAACAAGGAAAATACCAGTTATCAAACACAACTGGCTAAGTTGCAAACTCGAATGGATGCACTTCTTGCCCGGTATCAAAAGCAATTTGCAGCGATGGACAGCATGGTTGGTAGCACCAACAGCCAAAAGACCAGCTTGAAGTCCACGTTTGATGGCATGATGGCCACTTACACCAACAAGTAAATGGCTTATTTCACTCGGATGATGCGCCAGCCGTGGTCCATCTTGCGAAATACAAACTTGCGTGGCAATTTACGGGTTCGCAAAAAGTAATATGACAAAGCTCGCAAACTGTGAGCTTTTTTCATGTCTTCGCAAAAGATGCTGTCACCCACATCCAAGTTTTCAATGGTGAGGATGTTACTTGTGAGTGCCAGTTTATTGAGTTGCAGTCGTTCAATGATCATGTTCGTGTGCCCCGTAGATTCACATAACGGAAATCGGCACGATTCAATTGAACTTGAGCTGAATATTGAATTATTCTTGAATTAATATTTAATTATTAAGAAATGTATTGTTTAAGTAAATAAGCGACCATATCTTGGGACGCATTGGCTTGAGCCAACATAGCCAAGGCTCCGTTTTGTTTGGTTTGTGCCACGGCCAGCGCAGTGGTTTCAGAAGCTAAGTTGTAGTCCATGATATTGCCATAAGCAGTAGTGGCATTGGTGCTGATGTTGCTGACATAGTCAGATTGGTAACCCATGCGGTTGAGTTGCGCACCCACTATGGCTTGGTACGCAGACACCATGTCGATTGCATCTGCCAGTGTGGTGAGGGCATTGCTGCCTCCTTGGGCGGTGGAAATGTTCAGGTCTGACACCTTGTAGTCACCCGTAGTGCCGCCGTAAGTTCCTTCTCTGAATCCAATGGTTTCCAAACTCGTGTTGCCATTTGTGCCGGCAGTAATGGTGAAAGTGGAGTCCGAGGTCAGAGTCACCGTGGATAGGTAAGTTTCAGCAGTGGCCGCACTGACAGCGGAGTTGCTCATACCTGAAATGCCGATGGTTGCACCCACACCTCCAGTTAGCGCGATGGAAATATTGCGACCATCCGATGCCGTCAAGGTGACTCCACTGCCATTGTTACTGGCTGTCACGCCTGTTTGCCCGGTGTAGGTGTTTAGCAAGGACACCACGCCAGCAATGCTGGTGAATGAACCTGCGGTGATGGTTTTGCCATTCAAATAAATATTCGTGGCGGTGCCAGCCACAAAGCCCGTGCCCACCACCACATTCGGGTTCACCGTTGCGGTAACGCCGGTCAGGGTGGATTGTCGGTTGATGGCAGCGGCCAAGGCAATGCCGCTAGCCACTTTGGTGGATGAGGTAGCCGTGGCGTCAGAAGCCGTGTCATCCGACGTAAAGCTGGCGCCAATGGCATAGCCGTTGATGCTCATGTCGCCTGTTGTGATGGCGGTTGGTGCTGAGGTGGATGAGCCTAGGTTTTTGCTTGCCACTTGCGCCACATTGGCCGAGTAGGTACCCAAGGCCAAGTCTGCATTGGCCAATGTGCCACCCACATTGCTAGTAATGACGATGTCGGTTTGGTCCAAGCTTCGCAAGCTATAGGTGCCTGCGTAAGTTCCTAGCGCGGCCAAGCCTGTATTGCTTTCAGAAAGGGTGGTGTAAGTCAATGTGATGTTGCGACCATCGCTCGCAGTTAGGCTTACACCCAAATCGGTGCTGTAGTTGTCTACAGCCGTAACCCCAGTTTGACCGCTGTAATGATTGATAGCGCTCACTACAGCGGCTCGGTTGGTGGCGTAGTCGTTGCCCGTCAGTGTGATGGCTATTGGTGTGCCATTGATAGTGACACTACCGGTGGCCGCGGCATAAGACGTCATCTTGGTACCACCCACATCGGTGGTGCCTACAGTGGCAACCACATTCGTGTTGCCTGAAATTAAATTGATGGCGGCCGCTTTGGCTATAGCACTGCCCGACGCAGAAGAATAGGAATAGGTGTCATCACTTGCTAAGGACGCACCCACAGTATGGCCATTGATGACCAAATCTCCAGAAGTCAGAGCAGTGGTGGAAGCGCCAAGTGAGGTCAAGGCTAAAGCGTCCCCTGTGCCCAAGGCAGAGGACAGCACCGAGCCAAAGCTTAGGGTGGTGGTGTCGCCTGCATTGATGCCGGATTGCACGGTCAATGTAGGGGTGTCGCCATTGAGCAAAGAGGTGCCGTTGTAATATGCATTATTGGCAATCGAATTGATGTCAACCATGTATGAAGCAAACAGGGTTTGGTTGCTGGCTAAGGTGGCACTGTCGGTTGAGCTGGCGCTAGAGGTGGCCAAGGTTTTCATGGCGGTCAAAATCGATTGAATATCCGATAGGGCAGAGTCCGCCACATTTACTGCGGTGATGCCATCGTTGATATTGTTCACTGCCTTGGCATACGAGGCAATTTTGGCTGCCCATTTGTTGGCTATACCCAAGCCCACTGGGTCATCCTTGGCGCTGTTGACTTGCAACTGGGTACTGATGCGTGTGCTTGCCTGGGTATAAGCTGTGCTGGCCTTGGAATAAGCCTGTACTGCATTGAGTGCATTGATATTTGTATTGATGATCATGGTGGGACCTGATTAGTTTCGTAGCAATGAACGGCAATGATTTGCCGTTGGGTGCGCTAGGCTAAACCTCGATTCAGAAAACTTGAGGCTTCTTTGCACTCTTTACACTTTTTTTCTTTAAAAACACATACTTTTGAATGTAAAAAAATAAATACAGGTATTATTTCATATAAAAAAATCAAATGAAAGCTCAAGATTATTCAATGCAAGCCGATTTATTGATTGCAAAAAAGCTATCTATATAAAGCTCAAGTTATTGCTCAATGTGCCGATATGTAACCTATTGATTAAGAGTCATTCGATTCTTTTGAAAGGTTCATCATGGTTTCACCTATCAAAGCTGTTAACAGTTCGCTTGTGCAAGTAGCCAGTCGGACAACACCAACCTCATCTGACACAGCTACATCAGACATTCCTAATGCAAAGTCTAAGGCGTCTGTTGAATTGGATCGAATGCAACAAAATCTAAAAGTCAGCATCGATCGTTTGAATAAACAAATGCTTGATGGTGGACGTAATGTTACTTTTTATATTGACCATGAATTAGGTAGACCGATTGTGGAGGTGCGCAATCGGAATACCGGAGAGATCATTCGTCAAATTCCCAATGAAACAATAGTGAGGGTTGCTCACAACATTGAAGCCCTCAAGGGTTTACTCATGAACAAAAAGATTTGACAAATCAAAATTTTTATTAAAGGTTTTTTTTTCTAGACCGAATCATGAGCTATCAGGACGAGTTGTCTTGAAATGTTTAGGTCAATCCATATTCAAGGAGTAACACCATGTCAGTGATCAATACAAACGTGAAAGCACTTGTCGCCCAAGAATCCATGCGAGCCAGTAACCTGAGTCTGAGCCAAGCTATGGAGCGCTTGTCTACGGGTAGCAAAATCAACAACGCCAAAGACGATGCTGCAGGCTTGGCAATCAGCAACCGTATGACCTCTCAGATTAGAGGTATGGCCAAAGCTGTCGGTAACGTGAATGATGCCATTTCTATGTCCCAAACCGCTGAAGGCGCAATTGGTAATGTGGGCGATATTTTGCAACGCATGCGTGAACTGGCTGTGCAGGCAGCCACTGGAACCAATAACGCTACTGATCGTTCTTCTATGCAATTAGAGGTTGCTCAACTTAAAGCACAAATTGATCAAATCGCTAACTCGACTAACCATAACAATATCAAGTTGCTGGACGGTAGCGCACAAAATCTAACCATTCAAGCTGGTGTAAAGGCCGGTGATACCTTAGTTATTGGATTCGATTCCATGAAGACAAAAGATATCGGCTTGGGCTCGCGCGCTGCATTGTCAAGTGTTGGTGGTATTTACACGGCAAATACTAACTTTGATGCATTTTCTGCAGGCTCATTACTGCTCAACGGTATATCCGTAGGAGAGTCCTTAGCTTTGGACGATAAGAGTTCGCCTTCAACTGGTGCAGCTGCTAGTGCAATTGCCAAAGCTGCCGCCATTAATAAAGTGTCTGCCCAAAGCGGCGTTTATGCAAAGGCAAACACTAACGTGGTCTCTGGCGCTTCGATGACCGCAGCTGCACTTACCGGAACAATTTCGATTAACGGTAGTACAACAACTTCCTTTACAACTGGAACGGATGCCTCACTCAATCGCCAAATGACTGTAAGTGCAATCAACGCGATGTCAGCGCAAACTGGTGTGGTGGCTACAGACACTGGTGATTCTGAGACTGGTGTTACCTTGTCAGCTGCCGATGGCCGCAATATTGTAGTAAGTTTTTCAACCCTCACTTCTGCCACAACTGGTGTAGCAGCCGCGAACACGAATATCGGTTCTTATTCAGTTTTTGCTCTTGATGGGAGAGACATCAATGTAAGTTACAGGGATGGAACAGCTGGCAATGATGTTCAAAATCAAGTAGGTCTGCGTGCAGGATCCTACAAAGCCGATCAAGCACTTTTTACTTCTTACGTTCGCACAAGCCCAGCAGCAGCTACGGCTCCTACATCAGCCGCTCAAGGCTTGATGAATGGCAACAGCATGATCATCAACGGTGTCGCCATCGGTGCTGCGATGACCACAGACGATTCAGCAAGTCAGGGAGCTAGCCTAGGGCCACTGTCTTCTGTTGCAAGTAGCACTGCAATCGCAATTGCAGCTGCAATTAACCGTAAAACCTCCCTGACCGGTGTTTCAGCGACTGCTGCTCCAAATATTATTCGTGGAACTGACTTTACTTCAACTTCTACTACATCTGCCTCTGTGTATCTTAATGGTGTAACGTTTAATGTGAATACCATTTCGCGCGATGGAGTTATTGACTCCTTTAACAGCGTTGCAGGAAGAACTGGGGTGACAGCGAGTGCATTTGGTTCTGGTGTTCAGTTAACTGCTGCTGACGGTCGAAATATCAACATGGGCACTTCAGCAACAGTTGCATCCTTAGGTCTGACAGGTGTGACAGTTGGCACTCAAGCGCTTTCAGCCGCTGCTATTACCTTCCTTTCACAGGTTACTCTTTCCTCAGACAATGTTTTCAAGATTGAATCTGGGTCAAATGGCGTGACAAACCTTGAAAATTTGGGCTTCCGACAAGGTACTTATGGAGGCACTGATAACGGATTGAAAATCAATCAGCTTGATGTGAGCACTACCTCAGGAGCAAGTCTTGCAATCACTGCAATTGATGCTGCCATTAACACCGTTAGTGGAGCTCAGGCAAAATCTGGAGCTATAAACAACAGGTTAGATTCAATTATCGATAACCTGAGTGAATCATCCAAGAACATGCAAGCTTCAAGAAGTCGCATACTGGACACTGACTATGCAACTGAGACCACCAATCTCGCTAAGCAACAGATCATCCAGCAAGCTGCAACTGCCATGTTGGCACAGGCAAATCAGTCTTCACAGTCGATCCTGTCGCTGTTGAAATAAGCATTAAGCTTTGCAAGTAGAATGGGGGAAGCTTAGCCTTCCCCCTTTTTTATGTCTAAAGAAATAAAAATTCTCCAGAAAATTGATAAGGCCTTAGCTAAAGGCAATTTCAACATTGCCATTGAAGGTTTAACTCTATTATTAAAAACAAGGCCGGAAGATAATAAATTGCTGATGGCAAGGGGAGAGGCCTACTTAAGAAGTGAAAATTTTGAAGCAGGGTTGACTGACTTAGCTAAAGTGGTTGAAGCGGATAGTCAAAATATCACAGCCTTGGTTAATTTTTCTGTTGCATTAATTAGGTGCAATATGCAGTCTGAGGCAAAACCAGTATTAGAATATGTATTGGAATTAGATCCTAAAAATTTTGATGCGCATATTAATCTTTGTAATGTTTACCAATCTTTAGGTAAATCTGAAGAATCACTGAAGCTATCAATCAGGGCAATTGAAATAAGACCTGACTCTATAATAGCTTATAACAATCTTGGAACTGCCTTTGGCGATTTGAATATGGTTAAAGAGGCCAGAGATGCGCTTGCCATAGCACATAGTATTGATCCTACATATATTACTACTGCCATTAATTTAGCTCAAATTGAAATAAAATTAAATCATTTTATCGATGCACAAGTTATTTATGAAAAATTGCTAACTTATAAAAATATTTCACCAGCAGAAACTGACATTGTTAAATATTATTTATCTTATTGTTATTTGCAACTTGGTCAAATAGCCAAAGGATGGGATTATTATGAATATGGAACTGGATCATTATTGCCAGTCACAGCTTTAAGGTCTAGAAGAAAATTTAACCAACCACAATGGAACGGTGAAAAATTAGGCGATAAAACTTTGCTTATATGGCGCGAACAAGGGTTAGGGGACGAAATAGAGTTTGCAACTTGCTTAACTGACGTATTTGAGTCAGGAGTTAATGTCATTCTTGAATGTGATTCCCGTTTAGTAAATATTTTTAAAAGAACATTCCCTACTTTTTGTGTTAGAACAGAATCAATACAAGAAGATTTTTACCCAATTTATGGTGATTTTGATATTCAATGCGCGATCGGTTCGCTTCCTAGATTATTTAGACGCGACATAACTCAATTTAACCGTAAAACTATACCTTTAAATATATTAAATCCAAATATACAGACTTATCACGATCGATTGACTAAATATGCGAATAAAAAATTGATAGGTATTTGCTGGCGTAGTGGAGTTTTCTCTATAGGCAGAAATTTAAACTATACGGCTCTTATTGATTGGAAAGAATTACTTTCTTGTGATGATTTCCAATTTGTAAATTTACAATATGGCGAATGCGAAAATGAATTAATTGAAGTTGAGCAGTCATTAGGTGTACAGATACTTCGATGGCCAGATCTTGATCTGAAAAATGATCTTGAAAATGTTTTGGCACTTATTAAAAATTTAGACTCTGTTGTTACGGTCGGAACTGCTGTTAGCTCTTTATCCGCATCATGTAATATTCCTACCTTCATCTTGATGAAACAATCTTGGCTTATGTTAGGGCAAATAAATAATTATCCTTGGTACGAATGTGTTGTGCCAATTGTTTCAGATAATGATACCCATATAGCCGAAAAAATTCATATTATTCCTCAATTAATTAGATCTTTATAGTTTTTTATATCTTAAAATTTAGAAAGTAAAAACCAAGTGCTATCGTCATTGGTTAAATAGTGATCGTGTTGGTAGTTAAACCCATAGTCGATCAGTTTCAAATCAAATTTTTGAATTAATTCACCCGCAAAGTCGCGTTTGAACAAACGTTCTTTGTTACCTCGGTATTCAATGCTGACGGGTGCGGGGTTATAGTATTCGCAAACCATTATGTAGCGATCAGATAAATCATACAAATTCTGATAAACCTTATGCAACATATCTGGATTAATGTGAATTAAAACACCTTTGGTAAAGGTTAAATCAAATTTATGGCTGGTATCTAATGTATTGAGCACGGAGGTATTGATTATTTCGCCAATATTTTCTTGACTGGCAGTTAAGGCGGCTTTTTCATTGATTTCATAGCCTCTCAATTGCAGTTGTCGTTTGATTCTGTGAAGAGCTATTAAATTCAAGCCAATATTGCAGCCAAGCTCTGCAACAGAATTTACGGAGGGGCAATTTTTGAATATTTTAGAAAATAGGGCAACATTAGAAGAAATTAGAGTTTCCCCTTCGTTTCTGCTTGGGTATTCATTACCAAAGTCAGTAGCCCAAAAATGTTCTTGTTCGGTTTTATATTTCATTTTTAGTTCCTTAAATTGGTTCAAACTCAGGGTTCATATGAGCTTTGATGAGCTCCCTGATTTGCTTAACGTTTAAAAAATCTGGGTTGCTGCCTGAATCATAGGCAAAGCCATTAGGTACTTGCTGTGCCTTCAGAGTTTTCAAATATTCATACATATGGCTTTGCTGACTAGAAGCCAAGATAGCGTAATAGCTACCTAAGTCTATTGTGTTTGGGCTGTCGCTGCTAGTAATCATTTCCTCATGCAGTTTTTCACCAGGGCGAATCCCTACGATCTCTTGTTTGCAGTTAGGGCCAATCGCTTCGGCCACATCGCCAATGCGGTAAGACGGAATTTTCGGTACCAAAATTTCGCCACCCAAGGCGTGCTCCAAGGCCCAAAAAACCATTTCAACGCCTTCTTCAAGCGGGATATTGAAACGGGTCATGGCCGAATCGGTAATGGGTAATACACCAGTTTTGGCTTTATTCATAAAGAATGGAATTACCGACCCGCGTGAGCCCATGACATTGCCATAGCGCACTACAGAAAAACGCAAATCGCGTTCGCCCCTGAAGTTATTAGCTGCAATGAAGAGCTTGTCGCTGCACAGCTTGGTGGCACCATACAAATTGATGGGGGCGGCGGCTTTGTCGGTGGACAGAGCCACCACGCGGCGGACACCTTTGTCCAGGCAGGCCTCAATTACGTTTTGTGCGCCCATTACATTGGTCTTGATGAACTCGAAGGGGTTGTATTCCGCGGCAGGCACTTGCTTCAAAGCAGCCGCATGCACCACAGTGTCAATGCCTTCCATGGCGCGGGCCAAGCGGCCAGGGTCGCGTACATCGCCAATAAAAAACCGCAGGGCAGGGTAATTGTCCTGGGGAAATTCTTGTTGCATTTCAAACTGTTTCAGCTCGTCGCGGCTATAAACCACTAAGCGCTTGATCTTGGGGCAATGGTCAAGCACCGACTTGACAAACGCCTTGCCAAAGGAGCCAGTGCCCCCGGTGATCAAGATGGATTGATCGCAAATATCTAATGACTGTTGCATGGCAAAACTGCCGTAAAACCGGCGTCCATTGAGAAAGATAAGCTGATAAAGCAGAAGTCATGCCATCTGTCTTGTGCTGGTATGCAAATTGCATCGACCCTGTATGTGCCGTTAATTTGACGGCGTTCATTGAATGCACCATGAGCCAAGCAAACAACATTCCTTACGGCAAGCATTCCATCTCTGAAGCTGACATTCAGGCGGTGGTGGAAGTGCTGCGCTCCGACTTCCTGACTCAAGGTCCGGTGGTGCCTGCCTTCGAGCAAGCGGTGGCAAGTTATTGCCAAGCAGGGCATGGTGTTGCCACATCCAACGCTACGGCAGCACTGCACATCGCCTGCTTGGCGCTGGGTTTGGGCCCGGGCGACTGGCTATGGACCAGCCCCATTACCTTTGTGGCCTCGGCCAATTGCGGTTTGTACTGCGGTGCCCAGGTGGATTTTGTGGACATAGACCCGCACACTTTCAACATGAGTCCGGTGGCTCTAGAGAAAAAACTCATCGCCGCCAAATTGCAAGGCAAGCTGCCCAAGGTGGTGGTGCCAGTGCACATGTGTGGCCAGTCCTGCGACATGGCGGCTATTAATGCGCTGTCCATCAAGTATGGGTTTAAGATTCTCGAAGACGCTTCCCATGCCATTGGTTCCAAGTACCAAGGCGAGCCTGTGGGCAACTGCCGCTATTCAGACATCACCGTTTTCAGCTTTCATCCGGTGAAGATCATCACAACGGCAGAAGGTGGCTTGGCGGTGACCAACCAAGCCGCATTGGCGCAGAAAATGAATCTCTTGCGCAGCCACGGCATCAGCAGCACACCCAGCGACATGGCGCCACGCCCTGCAGACGAGATTTGGAATTACCAACAGGTTGACTTGGGCTTCAACTACCGCATGACCGAAATGCAAGCGGCATTGGGTTTGAGCCAATTGCAAAAGTTAGACGATTTTGTAAATGCAAGGCAAGCGATCGTTAGTTATTACGACCATACGTTGACCGGCGTGGAGATTCAAACCCCTTGGCAGCACCCCGATACGCTTTCAAGCTTTCATCTGTACCCGATTCAAGTCACAGCCACCTCAGGCATCAGCCAACAAGCGCTTTACAAGGCGCTGACCGAGGCCGGTGTGAAGGTGAACCTGCATTACATCCCGGTGTATTTGCAACCTTACTATGCGCGCTTGGGTTTCAAGCGCGGCTATTGCCCGCATGCTGAAGACTATTTCAAGTCGAGCATGAGTATTCCGGTCTATGCCAGCATGACCGAAGCGCAGCAACATCGAGTTGTTGATTTGATTCAAAGCCTGTGCCATGCCAAGGTGGTCAAGCGTGCCGTTGGAGCTGTGTTGTGAACATTGCCATCATTCCAGCACGCGGCGGCAGCAAACGCATTCCTCGCAAAAACATCAAGGCGTTCTGTGGTCAGCCTATGATCGCCTATGCCATCAAAGCAGCCCAAGCTTCAGGCTTGTTCGAGCATGTGGTGGTGTCTACCGATGATGCGGAAATTCAAAGCATTGCAAACAGCTTGGGTGCTGAAACACCGTTCATTAGACCCGCTGAACTGGCCAACGATTTCACGGCCACCGTACCTGTGGTGGCACACGCTATAAAAGCCTGTGAAGCTTTGGGTTGGCAGTTATCCAATGTGTGCTGCATTTATCCTGGTGTGCCCTTCATTGAGGTGAATGACTTGAAAGGCGCGTTTGCAAAATTGACAGAGAGTAGCGCTGAGTATTGTTTTCCAGTCACCGAGTTTCCTGCAGCTGTTCAACGCTCTCTCAAACACAGCAGCAATGGTTTGATGGAACCTGTCTACCCCGAGCATGAACTGACCCGAACCCAAGACCTTGAAGCCGCTTTTTATGATGCTGGCCAGTTTTACTGGGGCACCAAACAAGCATGGTTGAACAACAACCGTATTCACACTAGCGGCATGGGCTATGAAATTCCCAATTGGCGCGTGGTTGATATTGACACCCCGGCAGATTGGGAACGAGCTGAACGCTTGGCAGCCAGCTTGAAAGCCCATTGAACACCATGAATCCGTTGCGCATTGCATTCAGGACAGATGCCAATCAGCAGATTGGTACCGGCCATTTCATGCGCTGCTTGGCCTTGGCTGACGAAATGCAAATTCAAAAAGCAGAGATCTGTTTTGTGGCGAGGGATTTACCACTGCATTTGCAGCACATGCTAAACGATCGGGGTTACACACACCATGCACTCCCTGAACTGGAAAATCCACAGCCTATGGATGAATTACCGCACGCTGCATGGCTACAAACCAGCCAATCGCATGATGCCGAACAAACATTGGCAACACTACTGGGCTCAGGCACCTGGGATTGGCTGGTGGTAGACCACTACGCCCTAGACCATCGGTTTGAAAAGCTTCTTCGTGCAGTGTGTCAACACGTTATGGTCTTTGACGACTTGGCTGATCGTGTGCACGACTGTGATGTATTGCTGGATCAAAATTTTTACCATGACCAAGCACAGCGTTACCTCAACAAAGTGCCGGCGCATTGCAGACTTTTGCTGGGCCCGAGTTTTGCGCTACTGCGGCCTGAGTTCAAAGCCATGCGGGACAGGGTGAAAGTCAGAGCCGGGAAGGTGACCAATATCTTGGTTTTTTTTGGCGGGGTGGATGCAGACAACCTCACCGGTCAAGTAATTGAATTACTCATCAGTTTGAACTTGGGTGTTCAAATCAATGTGGTGATAGGCCAGCAGCACCCACAAAAAGAAAAGATTCAACAATTGTGTGTCCAACATAGCTACAACTGCCATATTCAAACCAACCAAATGGCCAGGCTGATGGCAGAGGCAGATTTGGCGATTGGGGCGGGTGGATCAAGTCATTGGGAAAGGTGTTGCGTAGGCCTACCAGCTATTGCAGTGGCCACTGCTGCAAATCAAATACCAATCACAAACGAATTAAGTAAATTAGGGGGCTGCCTCTCTTTGGGACACATTCAAAAATCAACCTTGGAAAAAATAAAGGAAAGTTTATTTTTTTTCCTTGAATCCTCGGTGGAGTGTGAAAAATATTCAAAAACTGCCTTTAATTTAGTTGATGGAAATGGTGGCCTTAGAGTCTTTCAAGAGTTACTAAATAGTATGAATATTGAAATATTGATTTCTGATCCAAATCATCCGATCATGAGTTATTTGAAAATTTGGAAATCAAGGCAAGAAAATATGAAGATTGTGCATTCTTCGGAAGACTTGACTGGTGGATACATTTTATTTCTGATTTCTTGCACTGAAATTTTGCATTCAGAGATAACAAAAAAATACAAGCATTCATTGGTTCTTCATGCTAGTGATTTGCCAAAAGGGCGAGGTTGGTCTCCTCACGTATGGAGTGTATTGGAGGGTAATAATCTACTGACATTAAGTTTGCTTGAAGCACATGAAAAAGTTGATCAAGGTTCAATTTGGCTGAAGGAGCATATTGCCCTAGAGGGACACGAGTTATATGATGAAATTAATGACAAGTTATTTCAAGCAGAAATTAAACTGATGACTGAGGCAGTTGAGAAAGCCAATGTCATTATCCCCAAAAGTCAAGCGGGTCATGCAAGCAACTACTATCCCAAAAGAACTCCAGATGACAGTAGGTTGAACGTCCATCAAAGTTTAATTGATCAATTCAACTTGCTGAGGATTTCTGATAAAAATAGATACCCTGCATTTTTCGAGCATCTTGGCCATAAATATATTGTGAAAATTGAAAAGGCTGATCATGCGTCTTAATGATCAGTTTATGATTTTTAACCGAATGGTTGGAAATTCTCATCCTCCCTTCGTAATTGCCGAAATGTCCGGCAACCACAACCAGTCGTTAGAACGTGCCTTGGAAATCGTTGAAGCTGCGGCCAAAACCGGGGCCCATGCGCTGAAGATTCAAACCTACACGCCTGACACCATGACTTTAGATTTGGACGAGCGTGAGTTTCACATCAGCGATCCCAAAAGCCTGTGGACAGGTACGTCGCTTTACAAGTTATATGGACAAGCCTTCACACCCTGGGATTGGCACGAAGCCATTTTCAAACGCGCCAAAGAACTGGGCATCATCGCTTTCAGCACGCCGTTTGATGCCACATCTGTGGACTTTCTCGAATCCCTGGATGTGCCTTGTTACAAAATCGCCTCCTTTGAAAACACCGACCTGCCTTTGATCCGCAAAGTGGCTGCCACTGGCAAGCCCATGATCATTTCTACCGGCATGGCCAGCATTGCCGAACTCGACGACACCGTGCGTGCCGCCCGTCAAGCCGGATGCAAAGACCTCGTGCTGTTGAAATGCACCAGCACTTATCCTGCAACTGCAGACAACACCAACATCCTGACTATCCCGCACATGCGTGAATTGTTTGGCTGTGAGGTGGGCTTGTCAGACCACACCATGGGTATGGGCGTGTCTGTGGCCAGCGTGGCCTTGGGGGCGACTGTGATTGAAAAACATTTCACCCTCAACCGCGCCGATGGCGGTGTGGACAGCAGTTTCTCCATGGAGCCGGCTGAAATGACGCAATTGGTGGTGGAAACAGAACAAGCTTGGCAAGCTTTGGGCCGTGTGGCTTATGGGCCGACAGCCGCCGAAGAAAAATCCATTGTCTTCAGACGCTCGCTGTACGTCGTGAAAGACCTGCAAGCTGGCGATGTGTTGAGCGAAGACAACGTTCGCGCCATTCGACCTGGCTTGGGCTTGCCCACCAAATACCTGGAGCAGGTTTTGGGTAAAATCGTGAAGCAATCTGTGGCACGCGGCACGGCTCTCAGCTGGAAAATGATGTGATGAACAGCAAGTTCAAGGTCTTGCTGATCGGCTGCGGCAACATGGCCGGCGGCTATGACTTGCTTCAGCCGGAAGACGCCTTGCCATTGGGTCATGCCAAGGCGTTTCGCCAGCATGGCGGCTTTGAACTCACCAGTTGCATCGACCCAAACACAGAACAACGCCAAGCTTTTCAAAGCCGCTGGCAAGTACCCCAGGGTTTTGCCCATTGGCAAGACTTGCCCCAACACGTGGGTGCGTTTGATGTGATCAGCATTTGCTCACCTAGCGTCTTCCATGCCGAAGATATCCAGGCGGCTCTGGCACTTCAGCCCCAACTGATATTTTGTGAAAAACCTGTCACCCAGAGCCTGACTGAAACCCAACAAGTCGTGACCGACTGCGCACGTCAAAACGTGTTGTTGGTAGTGAATTACAGCCGGCGTTGGTCCCCTCAGGTTGCTGACTTGAAGAAACAACTGAACGATGGGCAGTGGGGTGCCATGCGCTCTGTGTCTGCGGTCTACAACAAAGGCATGCTGAACAATGGTAGCCACATGATGGATTTGTTGTTGAACCTGTTTGGCCCGTTGCACATCACCCATGTGGGAAAAGCCATGGTTGACCACTTTGAAGCTGACCCTAGCGTGGACGCCTGTTTGCAAACCGCTGATGGTGTGCCCGTTCAACTCAACGTAGCTCATGCGCAAGACTATGCGCTGTTTGAAATGCAGATCGTCACCGAAAAAGGCGTTATTGCCATGGAAGACGGTGGTGCACGGTGGCGCTTTCGCACATCGGCTCCCAGCGCCCAACTGTCCGGCTACAACTTCTTAAACCACGGCGAATGGATTTCCCCTCAGGGTTCGCCTGCGCTGCGTAACGCTGTAGCTAACCTGCACGATGCATTGACGAATAGTGCTGCGCTGGCTTGCACCGGCATGCATGCTTTGCAAGCGCAAACATTGTGCGAACAAATCCAACAACAGGCTTTGGCAAAGTGGCCTCAAGCCCAACACAGACGAGAAGCTGCATGATCTCCCAATTGGCCTTGCTCGGTGGCCCCGCCACCATTACCGAAAGTTTCAAGCACTACAACCCGATTGGCGAACAGGAAGTGCAGGCCGCCAAAGCGGTGATTGAAAGCGGTGTGTTGTCGCAGTTCATTGGTGCTTGGCACCCCGACTTCTTAGGCGGTCCCAAGGTGAAAGAGTTTGAAGCCTTCTGCGCTCAGCACTTTGATGTCAAGCACGCCATCACGGTCAACTCTTGGACCAGTGGCCTGATTGCCGCTGTAGGTGCCATAGGCATTGAACCTGGTGACGAAGTTATCGTGCCCCCTTGGACCATGTGCGCAAGTGCCACGGCCATCTTGCACTGGAACGCCATTCCGGTATTCGCCGACATTGACCCGAAAACCTATTGCATCAGCCCGGCATCCATTGAAGCCAACATCACGCCCTACACCAAGGCCATCATGGCTGTGGATATTTTTGGGCAATCGGCCGACATGGAAGCCATCATGGCGATTGCCAAACACCACGGCTTGAAAGTGATTTCAGACACTGCCCAAGCCCCTGGTGCACTTTATAAAGGTCAATACGCAGGCACCTTGGCGGATGTGGGTGGCTTCAGCTTGAACTACCACAAGCACATCCACACGGGCGAAGGCGGCATCTTGGTGACCAACGATGACGAGATTGCGCAACGCCTCCAACTCATTCGCAACCACGCCGAAGCCGTGGTGCAAGGCATGGGCGTAACTGACCTGACCAACATGGTGGGCTACAACTTCCGCTTGGGTGAAATTG
>Ga0214921_10005700_pt1 | contig 17481 bp, 19 predicted proteins | sample LL1505_MetaG_FD_177992 | JGI IMG/M metagenome (GOLD analysis project Ga0214921, IMG submission 177992) | Freshwater microbial communities from Lake Lanier, Atlanta, Georgia, United States - LL-1505 | ecosystem: Environmental > Aquatic > Freshwater > Lake | place: USA: Georgia | collected...
TCGCCTGAAGCACACGCCCTATTATCTGAATCCGTCCATCGGCTATGACGTCAACTTTAATAAGTTCAAAAATCACGGCATTGAACTCCGATTCTTTGACTGGTTTCCTGAAGAGCTATGGCCGGCCGTGTTGAATCTGTTTATTCTCCTTGCGCAGCATTCTATGACGCGCGAATTCTGTATTCACAAGGAGCGATACAATAGCCTCATTCTCGCCTGTGTCATGAAAGGATTCACGGCGCAACTATCCGATGCCCATGTCATTCTGGAGGAGCTGGGGCTACCGCCTCTAACGCAAGTAGCGCAAGCAAAGCAAGTTTCTCCACTAGCTGTGCTGCAATACATTGCCGATACCCTCTATGACCTGTATCACGACGGAGATATCGTTCAACGAATGTCACCCGACATGCTCCGCCCCGTTCTCGTGGATTACAATCGCATCGCCTTCCAGGCGCTCTGGACAGACCTCTATGGTCGCGGAACACTGGTCATGCGTGCCGAGGGAAATCCCTTAGAAACGCGCGCACCTATTGCACCCTGTCATATGTCGGCCCTGTTGTCTTCTTACAAGGTTCTCGTAGAATCATCGCCGACCCGTTGCTACTCGGACGAAGCCTATCGTGAAGCGGGGGCCACCATCGTGCCCGCGGGGTTTTATGCGAGCGCAGATAACGCAGATAACGTAGATAACGCAGTAGTAGTCGGACTCAAGGAACTCTCAGGACGCGCCCTTCGTACCCAGACCCATCTGTACTTTGCCCATTGTTTCAAAGGACAGAAGGATTCAAAGCGTATTCTTTCTCAACTGGAGGGAAGCACATTAGTGGATTATGAGTTTATGACCAATGATGCAGGAGAGCGCGTCTTGTCGTTCTGCGCCGCGTCCGGAAAAGTCGGCGCCTATCTGGCCCTCATGGCGTACTGTGTGCGCGTGACGAACTCCAGTGTTCTCCCTTCATTCAATGAAGATGTCTACATCATGGGGATTGAGACGGTCCTTGCCTCCCTGGATTCTCCGCCCCGCGTTCTCTTGATTGGATACGGTACCGCCGGTCGGCGGGCCAAAGAAGTTCTGGACCAATTCGGGCTTCCCACCACGGTTTGGACGAGCAAGACGGTGCCTTCCGCCGCTGCCATTCGCAGCCATGAGATTCTGATTCACGCCATTCGGTTGCCCGATGACCCTTCTCGTTCCGTGGCGCCCTTCTTGACACCCTCAGACCTCAGTGGATGGCGCGGACGCGGAGACCTGACGGTAGTATGCGACATCAGTTGTGATTGGGGGAATCCGCGCAATACGCTGCCGCTCTCCGAGTATACCACGCCTCTCGACCCCATCCGTCGCCTGGAATCCGGTGTGGACTGGATTGCGATTCCCCACTTGCCTTCCTTGGAACCCGAAGTATCTTCTCTGGAGTTTTCGTCGGTTCTCGTGACATATTTGCCCGAAGTGCGTTGGATGAACAGCATTGTGAATGAGAAGACCGAGACGTTACGACGGAGTCATGCGGCCTTTGTAAAGGCAAATAGCTTGGTGATGGCGTCGTGAAAGTAATCGTTCTCCAAGGGAATGGCGAAGCCGCGCCCATCGCTGCGGCTGTAGGTATAGACGCGCATATACTGGATATCGCCTTCCTTTGTGGTGTTCGTATGGAAATAATGGTCGTTAAAGAACGAGATGCATAGAAGGTGAAAGTTCGTGGTGCGTTTCTTGAGTTCCGCCTCTAGTTCTCGTATCTCCTCGCGGTCATAGTCTACATCCTGTGTCGTGAGCACAAACAGCTTGGATTCGGAGGATTTCATGAGGTCGCGGAAACGCTGGACGCACCGCTCGTAATAGGCATGATGGGTCGGATTTGTGATATCGCGGTGGGTGAACATGATGTCTTGGGGTAGATTCCCTTGAAAGTTGTTGCCGAGAACCATCTTGCCGTAGATGCGATGATTGGAGAGGTCGTCGCCCCGTCGTTCATGGTGGGCAGGGTCAAGAAACGTCTGAAAATCGTCGCGGAGGCAGGCGGTCACGACTGCGGGGCGGGACAGAATCCAGTCAAATGGGTGGGAGCACGTGCGGATTCCATGCTTCTGGAAGTGATTGGCGGTATGGCAAAAGGTGCCGAGTGAAACGACGTGCTGAACGGATTGCATGATGTGCGTTGCTTTCTATTGAGCTTTGTTGGTTTAGGCCGTAGTATCCTATTACAAATCCCGTAAAATTGACGCATGGTACCGTTGTACGATATCATGCATCCATGAAGAAATCTTTCTCCGGTTTCAATATCGGAATGGAGTCTCCTGTCCCTTTTGCTTCCCCATCGTTGCAAGCCAAACACGCCATTCTTACTGCAGTAGACGAGCTGGAGTTGGATGGAAAGAAGGACGATTTTGTGGAGCCAATTTTGCAGGAGAATCCAAACCGGTTTACGCTTTTCCCTATCATGAAACCGAAACTCTTTCAAAAATACAAAAATCACGTCGCGGTCTTCTGGACAACGGAGGAGCTGGATTTGGCAAAGGACCTTCGCGACTGGGTCAAGCTGAACGCCAACGAACAACACTTTATCAAGAATGTCCTCGCCTTCTTTGCGGGGTCCGACGGTATCATCCAAGAAAACATCGCTGCGCGCTTCATGAACGATGTGCAACTCAGCGAGGCGCGCCAGTTTTACTCCATTCAGTTGATGATGGAGGCGTGCCACAGCGAGACGTATTCGCTGCTCATTGACACGTACATTGAGGACAAGGACGAAAAGAATCATTTGTTCCAGGCGATTCAGACGATTCCTTGTGTCAAGAAGAAGGCCGAGTGGGCGCAGAAGTGGATGGTGTCGGAGGACGATTTCGCCACGCGTCTCGTGGCCTTTTCGGTGGTGGAGGGCATCTTCTTTAGCGGGTCCTTCTGTGCGATTTATTGGCTCAAAGAGCGCGGCTTGATGCCGGGTCTGACCACCTCCAACGAGTTCATTGCGCGCGATGAGGGACTGCACACGGACTTTGCTTGCGCGCTCTATGAGGAAATCGTGCGTAAGTTGCCGAAGGCCAAGGTCCATAAAATCATTCGGGAGGCGGTGAAGATTGAGAAGGAGTTTATTACCGAGTCGCTGCCGTGCCATCTCGTGGGCATGAACAATGCGCTCATGGCGGATTATATTGAGTTCGTCGCGGACCGGTTGAGTTCGCAGCTGGGATATGGAAAAATCTATTCCACGGCGAATCCCTTTGATTTCATGGAGCGCATCTCCCTTGAGGGCAAGGACAACTTCTTTGAGAAGCGCGTGACGTCGTATGCTAAGGCGGGCGTGGGCAAGACGCAACAGGAGATGTCGTTTGCGCTGGATGCTGACTTTTAGGGAGACGCAAGCGTCCCCCTGGCCCCCTCCACCGATATATCATTGAAGTGGTCGGGCGCCATTCCCAAGTCGCCGAAGGCGACATCGCGGCAAAGCTGCTTACACCTCCCTTCTGTGTATCTGTGGAGGAGATTGCCTCCTACCCGAGCCGATATGAAGAATTTCTTATCATACTGGAAATCAATAACAATAAGTTACTAAAAAATATATTGTTATGAATAGTACATGCATCTCTTCTACATTGTTGCATTCGTGGCACTGCTGTATTTTTTCGTCCATTTTCTCTACTCGGTCCAGTACGTCGGCGGCCCCGTTCTCTACGGCTCGCCCGTCACACAGGCTCTCTTTCCCACCGAATCCTCGCTTCTTCCCTCTTGGGGGTTTGACCCCTTCGGATTTCTTCATCGGGATACAAAGCGCGGGCGCGGCTCTTTCTGGCCGTCCTTTATTCCCTACGAACCCACGAAATCCGCGAGCGGTGGCCTGAATCCCAACGGTGGAATGCGTTAGACACATTTTCGTCCTGTTCGGCACAGCAGAGATTCCTTCTGAAAAAACATGGATGGGCTCAGTAGAATGGATGCCTTATGGGGTCTCGTGTATCTTGTCGCGTTCGCCATGATTCTATATGTTTTCTGGAAGAACCGTCCGAAGGTTATGGTAGTGGAAGAACCTGAAGTGTGGTGGCCATGGCCGCTCACTGCGTATTGGGGAGGCTGGTCTTCGCGAGGCTGGTCGTCAGGCTCTCAGGACGTACGCCCCAAACCGGTCGTTTCGCGGCCTTGGGGCGGGGAAGGGCGGGTGGCGAATGGGATTCATTGGGAGCATTCAAATGTGCCGCAAGCGCAGCACGCGTCTCGAGAAGAACGGAGTTCAAACGCGGCTCATTCAAACACACCGCATGCGCAGCACGCGCAGCATGCGCAGCATGGAGGCCGTCATTAGATATCCAGTGCGGCATTCTCCTTCCCGTATATTTCAACAGCGAACTCTTTGATGTCCGATAATAATGACGATAGGATACAATGGGATTCTTTGAAATCTGGTATTCTGCAGCCATTGCCATGGCAAATTCTTGTCTCTCCCCCTCTTGAATTGGCGGAACATGTTCCGATAACCATACGATATGGGCTTCACAGGAATGTACCTTGTGAAACCGATAACGAAACTCGCGCGCCAACTCCCGTCCTAACTCGGCGAGCCACCGATAATTTCCTGTCGTTGCCCGCGCCCATCGGGCACACGGATGATGAACATGACATGGACGATAGGAAGGCTCATTGGTTGTTTGACACATGGGAGCAGATGCCATGCATTCCGGAACGGACAGCTGTTTCTGAGCTTTGGACAGGCCGATGGCAGATTTTTGTTGAAGCAAGTGAGGGAAGTAGGCGACCCAGTGAGCTGTGTAGAGCAGCTGACAGGTTTCCAATATCATTTTGACGACGTGCTTGTCAAGGTGCCAGCGCGCAGCCTTGCGGGTTTTCCAATGGAGGACGAAGATATTCATAGTGGAGTCGCGGCTTTGCCTCTTACACCCCTCTCGGCGTATTTCAATTTTTATTGTGGAGACGCACAAAGCAGGCCCGCAGGGGCTGCGAGCCTTGTGAGCACACTTCGTAAACCCACACCCCTCTACCAATGCATCACTCAGATGCATTTGATATTATAGAAAGATATATGGCTACAATTTCATTAACTCAGTAGTATGTTTCAGTGTTGCCTTGTCGGCATCATGCTCCACTTTTATCACGCCATGGGTTTACGAATTCATGCACTGGAGAAAAAGATGGAACATCTGGAACGACATGTTGTTATCGATATTGAGTCGTATCATTCATCATGAGATGGGTCTTTGTATATGGAATGCTATCTACGATACATAGAAGGGGGGACGCTCACAAGGCTCGCAGCCCCTGCGGGCCTGCTTTGTGCGCCTCCACCATAAAATTTGAAGATGACCAGTAATGATTTATGTGGCAAGACCATGAATTATGAGCTCAAACACATACAGGGAATGCCCTACTTCCTCGATGGAACCACTGTCCGAACCTTTGAGCTCCAGGGAGGCCTCCCCAGCCCCCATTCCCTTCCCATTGGATCCTATGATGCAGACACTGGCCGAATTACATATTACGACGACTACCTCACCCTCCTCCAACCCCGTCTTGATGCCTTCCGAGGAGCACTTGTGTCCCATCCACGAGACACCCTCCGTCAGTCCATTGACAAGCCTCAAAAGCAGCGCAAACCCGCACGAAATCCAAGAAAGGCTTCCTCCCGAGCCAAGAATCCTGCGAGTGTCCCAATCTGATTTGGATGCCCTATGTCAAGTTATCAAAGAATGCAAGGAAACCATCTTCTAAAAACAAGGTTAAAAGGTGCTACGAATAACAAGGCGGTTCATAGCGGTCGGCATAATGATTCGCATGAGAATCCCATAATGTCAAATACTTCCCCTTATCCGTAACGGTAAGCCACAGCTCTGGAGAAATGTAGTCTACATAGACACATGGCTCTAGTTTTTTTATGTAATCCGACGTGGACCACCAAAAATTGCCCGAATAATGCGTGTTCCCTGTGCCTCGGTGCAGATTTACGCCCACCGTGTCATACTCCGATAGTGCAGCGATGCACGTTTCGTATTTTCCAATGTTGAAATGAATCATATACTTCACCCAATCCGTGATGCACGGGTACGCACCATTGTGTTTGACGCCTTTCGTATGCAAGTAGAGTACATAGAAATCCTCCGTGTTGGCGTGTGCATGTAAGAGATTAATCGTCGGAGTTTCATACACGCTCAAATCCTCGTGGATTCCAATCACTTCTACCTTCTCCAAGTCCGCGAAAAAAGCGGCATCATTGCGGTCCGTGGTGAGGATATTGCACTTGATACCCTCAATGATAGAGTGGAGACCACTTTGGCATATGGCGTCATATAATGTCATAAAAATGTCCTTCCAGTTGTTGATACAGCATACATGAATATATACGTATATCTTCATATATTATGGATTGGATGGCATATCTTTAGGCGATTCAGTTGTTGATAATCTGATAGTTCGTGGATAATGGGACGCCCATCGGTAGAACAGGATTCTGCGGAACGAGAACGGACCGCGCGGCTGTCATCGCTAGACCCTGGCGGTACTTCAGGCGCTCTCCCTCCGATTTGAACTGCGGATACGGAAGACCCTTGATGCCGCCCTTTACGGAACTCTGGATACTAGACGTTTGTTGATTGATGGCGTTGAAATACGCGATGTTCGCCTGGTTTTCCGCAAGGAGACGGCGCGAGGTTCCCGCCGGTAACGGATAGTTCGGCGAATTCTTCGCATAGGTTTGCAATGTCTGGAAAACCATCGGGCTGTCCGCCGTGAAATTCAGCGTATTATAGGGCGGCAATGGGCAATTGTCTCGTGTCTCGGGTGTGCCTGAATCCATCTTCTATCCGAAGAGGATATAAAGTGATGTGCGTGAAGGAGAATAGATGTCAACGGATACGGTCCAGAACAATGGACCTCGTTTGCTTACTTTGACGACTCCTATGATTCGCAATCATCGCACCCTGGTGCGCCTTGCCTCTCAGCCTACGGATAAGCCATGGAATCGCTGGGATGCCGTCGTAACCCGTATCGCACACTATCATCAGTGGGTCAAAGCAAGTCATATTATCGGAATGGTTCTTCTTTCGGTAGAGGGCGATGCGGACGCATGGTTCGCGGACCTATTTCAAATTGCGAAGGACGTCGCGTTGGTGCTTCTCCCTGCATCGGTGTTGAGACTCAAATCGGCCGAATTCTGGTCTGAGAACTTTGATAATGTGCTCTGTCTGGACGACCTCGATGAATCCTATCCATTTCTCGGAGAGAGATGGGATGGCTCCGAAGATGATGCGGTGGCGCTCTTCGCTCATCTCTGCCGCTATCACCGCGTAGTGGATGTGAATGTGACGCGTCCTGTCCCCTTTGAAGTTGTGCAGGGCATTCATCCGCCGGCTTGCTGGGTATTGACACAGTATTTTCGTCCTCCTGAAGCCGAGCGCCGTGCGGAACTTCTGACCTGTTTGCGCAACAACTGCGCGGCGACCGAGGTGGACCGTGTGGTTCTCTTGAATGAAACCGATTTGTCCGCAGAATGGAAGGGAATACCGGGCGCCGAAAAGATTCATCAGGCGGTGATTCGGAAACGACTGACGTATGCTCATTTTCTGCAGTTTGTTCACGATGAAGTCCCTGATAACGTAATTGTCATTCTGGCGAATGCGGATATCTATGTAAAAGAGGTGAAGGATGAGCATGCAGCGCCTTCGGCGTTGCTGGACCCGCATCAGACGGATGCGCATGTAACAGCGCCTTCGGCGCTGTTAGACCTCTGGAAAATCAACATGAAGGACCGTATGATGGCGCTTCTCCGTTGGGACGTGACCGCCACCGGCGAAGCCGTTATTTTCGGCCCCCGCGCCGACTCTCAAGACACCTGGATTCTTCTCTCCGATTCCGTTCGTGCCCACACCTGGCCCTATGCGACCTTTGATTTTCCCCTCGGCAAGCCCGGTTGCGACAATGCCTTTGCGGCTCACATGCTCCGCGAGCGGTTCGTCCTCTGCAACCCCGCTCTCACATTCAAAACCTACCACCTGCACCTGTCCAATGTCCGCAATTATACCAAACGCGATGCCATCCGCTCCGACCTCTACATCAATCTGGTTCCCACCTATCTCATTGATACCAAACAAGAAACCGTTCCGCACGGCGCGGCGTCCTTAGGCTCACCCATCTCTATTTGTAACGAGCTCGTTTCCTTTGAAATCCGCTCCTCTTCCCTATCCAACGAAATCACCTACTGCACCATGTTGGAAAAGGAGGGCCGCTACAAATGGGAACCGTCTGTGGAGAACCATTATTTTGAGCCCGCCATTCCCGTCTATCGTTGGAACACCGCAGCGGTCACCACGAATGGTCTAGTCTATGACCCCTATACGATTTACACGGGCAAACAGGCAGAGGAGTTCCCTTATTGGAAGGGTTCCAAGGTGGAGCTCTTTACCTCGCTGTATTCGCGCGACCGCATGCTTGCCATCCCTTTTCCCGATATGTCGGTCTTCTTGAATTCGGACACCTATTTGCTCTACTACGTATCGCGTTGCATGCGCTTGATGGTAGATTATCCTGGCTCCTCCATCTGGGTCCCGCTGAACATGACGGACCCCATTACCTCCCTGGATTGGAAGGGTCTCACGTGCGGTCGCGCGGTTCCCTTTGAAGAGCGGTCAGCCTGCTGGGCCAAGGAGGTCATTGGATTTGTCCCTGGCTCTGCGTCCTTGGAACTGGGGCGTGAAGATGTTCAGATGCTACGTTCTCGCTGCCCTATTTGGAAGTCGGCGGAGCGCAAGGCGGTGCTGATTTCGGATGACATTCTCACGCCCGCATGGCTGACCGAGTGGGTTGCACCCTGGCTCCAACAAAACAAATGGGAGGTGACCGTGGTGTCCAAGGCGGGATATGAGGATGTGGTCGGTGCATCCCTGTTTGTTGTCTTCGGTGGCCCCCAAACGGCCTCCAAGTGGGCACGGGCATGGGCCTTGCCTCCTCAGGCGACGGTGGTGGAATTTCAACAGGAACTGGCCCTATCAGGCGAGCTGCAGCATCTGTGTCACGTGGCGGATGTCCAATCATGGATTCTCCTTTTGTCCAAAGGCTCGCAACAGGATGTTCAACAACAAGTGCTGCAGCAGTTCACGAAGTGGTACAAGAAGAATATGGTATAAAGATGGTGTGGCGTGATATAGGATATGAGCAAATTTGGCTCGTTTATTATGGGATGCTTCGTGGGAGTCTATTTAGACCAGAGTCACACGATGCCAAATGTGGAGAAATGGGTACAGCGAGGGTTCCGAGCGCTTAAGGAGTGGGAGGAAAAGACGCGGAAGTAGAGAGTCCCAACAGATGTTGACCCCATTCATAGGTATCCTTGATTTTCTGCTCCGACATGGATTGGTTGTATCCGCGAAAGTCAAACATGCGTCCCGCAAAGAGCTCATCACGATTGTCCAACTGGGTGGCGGCATCCATCCAATTGGATTTTCCAATATAATTTTTTGTAGTCTGGTCCGTCTGCGGAAGCCACGCGGACTTCTCCGTGTGAACCACCTTGCCGTTCTGGTAGATTTTCAGGTCCGGCTTGAACGCGTCGTTGTTCGTGGTAGTAATCACAACATGCGTCCATTTTTTCAAGGGAAATACATTCTTCACCTGAACATGGAGCTTTCTCAGCTTATTGTCCCAGATTTCGTATATCATGTCGGCAAACTCCACGGGTCCCGATGGCAGGCGCGCCTTTGGTTTGAGCGGCGGCATGATGCGGCCAAACAGCTCTGGGTCAGGACAATCATAGGTTTCCACGTTTGCACGCGAGGTCGCCATCGCACGCTGCGGAGACTGTTCCATCACCCCCTGTGCGCCCGATGGCGTATCTGGAATCGTCTTTTGAGATTCTTCCGTGCAGGAGTTATCCGCAGGAAGGATTTGCGCATTTGCGTTTCCACGTCCCATGATTCCGCAAAAGACATTGTCCTGATTCGGCCCGTTTCCGAAATCAAAGATGTGAGCGTTATTGGTAAACTCGTCAAAGTACACCCAAAAGGAAACGGCGCGTAGATATCGCAGCTGCACCTTGCTTCCAAACTCCAGGTTTGCTCCATCACCCAGCCGAATCAGCTGGTCCATCCCGTTGAATTCCAGGCCACGCGTAATCGGTTTCGGAATCTCATCGATTTCCATGCGACCCAAATGGGTAATGGTCAGGTTCTTTGCATAGTCAAGGAGGTCATCCTTCCATCTCAACCAGAATACAATTCCTTCATAGAAGGACAAGAGGGTCTGAATGTTCGGTGGAGGATTGGAGTCCGTCACCATGTTCGCGGAAAATCCCGTGTCGTTTGCGGGATTGCATTTGGCCTCAAAGCTGTCACCCGTTTTCAGAATGCGACAGTACCCTGCACGTCCCTCTTTAAGAACGTCATTCATATAGTCATCTCGGGATATTTGGAATTTCTCCTTGACAGAGGGTGTGCGAAACTTGACGGTGGAAAGTCCCTCTGTTCCTCCGAGTGCGCAGGCAAAGAACATGTCATCAGGATGACCCGTGGAAGGGACCACCATTCGGCAAAAGTCATGCTCTTTTCCGAGTCGCTGAACATCGGCGTACTGTGCCACATATCGGATGTCGCGGGTGTATCCGCCTTCTTCATACTTTGGATTCGCACCCACGTCCCCGCGACGGGGCATCCATTGTGACCATATCGCACTCTCCCCGACCGACACCAAGTTGGAGAATCCTTCATTGATAAGTCTGGGATTCCACACTTCTAGGATGGCAACCGTAAGGAGAAGAATCACGGCCACCCAGAGATACCCCTCATACATACTAACGTATCCTGAGGTAAAATCGGCGCGCGGGGCGCGCGATGCGTACGATGTATGCGATGCGTACGATGTATGCGATGCGTACGATGTATGCGATGCGTACGATGTATGAAAATGTTTCTGGTAGTAGGGTAGGAATGCAGGATGGCGGTGCATTAATGGCAAAAGGTGTATATGGATGTATTTTTAAATCAACACTACAGTGTAAACCCCATACAGAGAAAACGATATCCCCGCCGCAGTCCGGTATTCCATTGACCAAAATGATGCTAGAGCGGCACGCACGTGCGGAGATGGCCATCTCTAAATTGGTTCATCGCATAGACGGATGGGACCGATACTTTGCCGTACCTGGCTCGATATGTGTGCCCTCGGAAGAACAGTCGGAACAGGACGAGGCGGATATGGACGCGTGCCCCCTGGCCCGAAAGGCGATGGAACGGGATAAATGGTCAAGCCTTCGGATTCTCTCCATGACCTATCGCGGGAAAAACCTAAATCACTATGCGTTTGACCTGCGCCATATGGACTTTCGGAAATTCTGCGTGCAATTATTGGAAGCGGGCGCGCAGCTCGCCCTTCATCGTCTGGTTCATCGCGATTTGCATTCAGGGAATGTGGTGGTAGACAAGTGGCGACCGCGCATCATTGATTTCAATTTGGCCGTTCACGTGACTCCGAATGTTTCTCTACAGCAGCTTCTTCATCAATACAATCCCTCGTTGCATCAAGAATCGCCTGACACGATGCTTATCAATGCCCTTGAGCAAAAGATGAATGGATGGCGTGTTTTGGGGGAGTTCATCAAAAAGAGACCCACCGTGCAATTCATGATGTCCGAGTTGTCGTATTCTCATAAGGAGATGACCGAGGACCTTGCACGTATGTACTCCATCCCATGCATTCTAGAAGGCGATGTCGATACGTGGTTTCACACCTATTGGCACACCATGGATAGCTGGTCGATTGGAATGCTGATTCTGTCGCGCATTCGTTTATTACTATCGCAACCCGCGTTCTTGGCGCAGTATACGACGTACAAAACGATTCTTCGGCGGGTTCTGCGCCAAATGTGTGATATGAATCCGGATAACCGCATCGATTGTGTACAGGCTCTGGCTCGTTTAGACCCTAAGAACTATGTGCTGAGCACCAAGGAGGGAATCCGATGGATGTCCGAGAAAGAACCCCCAAAAAAGTAGGGATGGACGATATCAAGCGTATGATAGAATCCGGAAATCTAGATGCCATGCAAATCCTTTGGGAAGAATGTCAGGAGATGGGGATGGAGGTTGCATGGGAGGTGTTTCAGACGGTCTATCTACACGCAGCACTTCACAAACAATATCATATCTGTGAATGGCTGGATACGGTGTACGATACCATGGACGAGGCTCTTCAAAGGGCTCTTCTACCGATGTTCTCTCGTGCCCGTGAGCTACTTCATCGTCCTTAGACGCTTGTGGGTGCCCTTTGATACTCTTTTACGAAGTGTGGTCCGTTTAGTACGTGCCCGCCGTCTAGATGACCCCCTTGTCAATCGTGGCTTCTTTTCAGGGATGCACACATAATCACAAAAATGGATGTATTGTAATTCTCCATCTTCGGTATGAAATTGTGCAAGGCGAGGGTCGTAAATCGGCCGCCCCAAAGCGTCCACATCTTTTACTTCCGTGGAGCCCGATTTATGCGACCACCATGCCCTATCGGGCCCATTCGTCTGAAGAGAATGCTTCCGCGGTATATCTTGTCTTGTCACATGATAATCCCGTTTGGGGTCCACGTGAAACGCAATTTTACGCATCCCAGGTTTGCATTTCTGGGTGAATCGTGCCAAGTAACTTCCAGGGATGTCGCCCAGCACGCGCCCCAGAACATCAGGACATCGTTTTCCGTCCACTTTCGACCACGGAACATGCCCACTTGACAGGCCGGGCTGAGGAAACGGCGCGTTGCACTTCTGTTTCGTACAGTCATTTGGCAATTCATCATATCCCGTCGCATACGCATAGCAGTTATTTGCGTACAACATTCCTTCGTTTTTATTGTATTCATCCGGCTGATACGGTAATTCGGAATCCGATAGGGGTGCTTTTCGCCAGCAATTGTTCTGATGCACCTTGCAGAATGGGCTATTTGGAAGAGGGGTCCGTTTACAGGAAGGGTCGCATTGACACTTGGGTTTGGGAGGTCGGAATCCCATCTATTCCAGTATCATAAATTCAATGTAGAATGGAAGGTCGGTACCGTTATGGTACTCTGTGATTTAATGATAGACTTAACCGCTTCCGTAACAGGCTCAGGTATATCTTGGACTAACGATGTGACCGGTCGGTCCGGCGAGAGAGGGTACAAATCGTGGATGGGGCGCTGCGATGCCTGCGATGCTTGCGGCTGATTCGGATGTTGAGCCGCTTTTTCATCCGACTTGTAATACTCCTCCTCGATTTGTTTCATCTTTATCTTTTCAATCTGATGGGTAAAAAACACAAACTGATTCTCATGTGTCGGTTGTTCATGCTGAATCAGATGTCCTGAATATCGCCCTGTGAGCCCGAAATATTGCCACCCCTCTGTCCGAAGTCGCTCCAAGGTCGTATTCAGAAAATAATACTTCTTGTCTATTTTAAAAAGCGTTAGGATTCCATTGAACGTTGTGACCATAAGGGAAATGATAAACGTCGCCCAGTAGATTTGAAGGGAGCCAGAAGGTGTACCGATGCTGCTTGAGTTCTGAATGGAGAGAAGAGCGGGAACAAAGAGCGAACCCACCGTAATGATGGTATGACCGATGTAAAACACACGATTATAGGTATGAACCCGTTTACACAGATGCTCTAACAAGTGAATGTACCGAGACATGATAATCTGTTTCTGTACATGGGAGAGCTCCAGTTCCATTAACACGCGTTGCATCTCGTCGCGGTCATGATACACATTGCAACACAGCCAATTTGATAAAGAAGAGGGTGGTGGAGGCAGAGTCGGCGGATGGCACGACGGATGCATCTTACTCTATCTTACCATGCATTGGGTTTTTCGCGCCATTCCGCATCATGGGAAGAATCTCCGTGTGGAACCGCTGGTCAAATGTCTGAATGGAACGGGCGAAATTGGCGCGAGGGTGAAAGGCAATCGGACGCTTTTCTTTGATGAAGCGCATGGCATCCTGTGCATGCATGTTACGAAATGCAATCAACATCATGGCGACGCTGGCGGCGGACCGCTGCATGCCTGCCATACAGTGCACCAGAATATGGCGACCCTCTTTGTATTCCGCGATGATTTTAAAGGCGATTTCTGTCGACCATAGTTCTAGGTTTCGGATTTCGTCTTCCTGCAGATTATCATCCACGGGGATGCGGTACTTGATACGAATGAGAGGGGAAAAAGGGAGGTTCTTCGTACAATTAAATACGGCATCAATGCCTTGGCGCTGAATAAATGCTTCGTCCACGGAGGCGGTTACGTTTCCTAGCCAAAGATTCGGCAGGATTTCCGTGGCGTCATGCGACATGGACTCTCCTGTTAATAAATGTTCTTCTCGTTTGAAATTGGACACAAGAACCGTAACTGACCCTGCTCCGTGAACTCTCTCGGGCTCATCAGGGACCAATTCACGGAGCCGATAAATCCCCATTGATAAAAAAGGTAGGATACGAGGGCGGAGCACCAGAAGCTCTTGGTTTGCTGAAATCGGCTGTTCGTCGCGAGAGGGCAAAGCTGATTGTATTTTGCACAGAGCCAATCCCATGGATTCATGTCGTAGGGTTTGTCGTGAATCTCCTGGTGCACCCGTGCAAGGGTGGCGTAAAACGTAGAGTTTCGGTCGCATTTCACATGACGAATAAATACGGACCCCTTCGGATATTCGGCTAGAACCTCGTCGAGCAAATGAAGCTGTACGCCGACTTTCATCTGTTTATCCTCTGCATCCGGTGTATTGTTCCAGGAAGACTCGAGAATATACGTGCCGTCCTCTAGCGCGGGATTCAGAAACTTGGGGTTCTTCACCACGATACCGACGTGGCTGTAGCGGCTCCATCCGAACCACTCGATGAACCACGAAAGCCAGGACGTTCCCCGAAACAACAGAATATCGCCCGTTTCCAAACCAATTTCTTCGCGGAGGTTCATTTCTAACATGTTGTCTTTTATTAGAAATGAGCATAACAGAATATGGAAAAAGAAATAACCGTGCAAGTCCTGAAAATAATCAATTCAAATCACCCCAGGCAGTTTATGTGGATGGCAATGAAATGTATGTGGCAGATATGAATTCAAATTGTATAAAAGTTATCAATGTAGAAACTGGTTCTTTTATACGAAAATATGATAAAGCAGATGGTAGAAACTTTCGTATGCCTTCGGGTATATGTCTATCTCCTGATGGCTCAAAAGTTATAATTTCCGATTCACATAATCATCGTGTTGTTGTGATGAAGAGAGCTACTACGGAAGAACCAGGTACCAGCACACTGATACAGTCCTTTGGTGTAGAATCTTATCCTGGAGGTGTATGTATGAAGGATGATGATACGATTTTTGTTGCAAACAGCGGTAATCATACCATTAATGTATTAAAACTTTCAAATCCAAATCCAAGTCTAAACCAAAATCCAAACTCCGTTCCAAACCAACCTGTGGTTCTCAATCCAAACCAATCTGGAGGACGGATAGGTGGTGCACATCGCAAGCGTACACGTCGCACACTTCGTAAACGACGATAAAATTGATATTTCTTTTTCCTGATAGATGATATGCCCACCATGCCGCTTTCCCGTCATTTCTATGCAGTAGACGAGGTGCACGCTGCACTTTCCTACCGCACGACGGGCTGCGACCGTGCAGAGACGCTCTTCTGGTGTCAGGAGTTACTTCTCAGTGGCTACGCCAGTGAAACCATCTCCACACTCTTTGAATCATGGCTATTGTACAAGGGACCCTTTTGTTTAGCATGGTTGGTTACGGCGGAGCGTCTTTCCTCGGATGAAGTGACCGAAGACGACATCCGATTGGCTGCCTATCAATTGAGCACGAGAGAATGCACGGACCATTCACTTTGGACCATCCTTGCCCTTACTGCTTCGAATACTCTGCCTGAACGCTTAACACCTAAGACTCCACCCTACCTCCCTACCGATGTAAAGGAGGCATATATGGTCCGCGCCATGTTCCAAGGAAAAGCCTATAGCGCCTGGTGGATGTCTCGGCATCTGGAGGACGCGCGCGTCTGGAGTCTTCTTCGCTGGTACGCGGTTCATCTGTGTCCTATGTACGCAGACCGCTATTTGGCTGCATTTCAGCTCCTTGAATCCTATCCATCCCTTCTTGGTTATCAATCCCCAGAATACGATGTGGTGGTGCGATGTCTCGCCGTTCTTTCCCTGTGTTTGAGCTTGGAGCAACAAGAAGAGAGCTGGAAAGAATTCCACGGTGTGCCTGTGGTGGATGATACGGGTATCGGAACAACGGCCTATCGCCGCTATGCGATTCCAGCCGCGTGTCTGTATGGCAACTGTGCACGCGGTCATATGAAATGGACGGAATCTACGGTCCGACAGTTGGGGGATATAGAGCGAGAAATTAGCGAGTGCCCCTTTTGGGAAGATGCCCTTACCGCATATGATTTGTCGTCCGAGGAATCAAGGGAAGACTTTTATGAGAGGTATCTTGAAGATGTTCCTGACGAATGGAGCGCGATGGAAAAAAAGAAATCGCATGGAGATGGTGTTCTTGGGCCGACGGAATCCGTGACGCTGGCAAAATGGGCGCGGCGATTTCACACCGCTCGGCTCGCTTGGAATCGGGGCGGGATTCTCTTAGATTGGGAAGGGAAAACAGGTACTATCGTAGATGTTGTTTCTTCATTTCCAGCCATTTCGCCGGTTCCAGAGGAGTTGATGCGACCCCTTCGGCGAATCTATCGCCTATGACTTGTCCGCCTATGACGCGTCTGCGAATGCTTCCTTGTCTGAGAACCTCTACCAAAAATAGCGCATGCCATTCGCTTTCCTGAATGACCCGTCACCGCACTATCTTCAAAGGCTCCCTTTCCCAAATCATCTTCGTCTGCGTGAATGATGATAGAGCGTCCCCACAAGTCACGTACCGAAACACCTTGGAGTTTGTACGTCTTTTTTAGTTTTTTACCTTTGATTTCAATATTTCCCAAATCACCCGTATGTCTCTCTCCCTTTGATGTTGGCACTCCTCCATGAACATGATGACCGATATCATAATGTTCACAGAGACCCTTGCATCCCTCACCGCGCAAATCCCCCGCTTTATGAATATGGAATCCGTGTTTGCCTGGAGGTAGTTTGGTGCATGTTACCACGAGACGCACACCTCCCTCACATGGCGATACGACAACCTCTCCTTCCACATCGGGTGTGCTAAAAATAGCTATCGCTTGTGCTATCGCTTGCGCTTTCACTTGTGCTATCGCTCGCGCTTTTGCTTGCATTACTCTTACCTCCGATTATTCATCTATCTTGATATCCTCCAGCTCCTCCAACGAATGAATCTCCGCAAACGACTTCTTGGTCTTTCCAAAATAGGCGACCGCATAACCTTGTTCTACCATCCACTGATTGATATCCACTCCATGTTTGTCATAGAAGGTTCCCAGAAGACGCCCATACTTATCCGGTTTGTACAGCTGTACTATCGCATAATTACCGCTCTTTTGGAACATT
>Ga0214921_10005701_pt1 | contig 17480 bp, 16 predicted proteins | sample LL1505_MetaG_FD_177992 | JGI IMG/M metagenome (GOLD analysis project Ga0214921, IMG submission 177992) | Freshwater microbial communities from Lake Lanier, Atlanta, Georgia, United States - LL-1505 | ecosystem: Environmental > Aquatic > Freshwater > Lake | place: USA: Georgia | collected...
CAAGATCGCTCATCAGACAATACTCACCCTCTTTGATTTCGACACATTCTAGAATACACTGGCACATCTGTAGCATTTTCTCGTCACCATCGCACTCGCGGAAAATTCCTGACGGAATCGCTACAACCGTCTGAATATTGTTTTCCAAAAGATTCAGCGCATTTTTCAGTTTCGTCTCGGATTCCAGAAGCAAATCATTCATCCACCGACTCGTTTCTTCCAGATGGTTTCTGTGAAGTCTCCAATCCGCCTTTCGTTTCTTAGCTTCCTCGTACAATCCAGAAATTACACGTATCGCTGCTACGACCGACGCACCGGCCTCCGCGTCGGAACTATCCGATGCCCAAAACTGTCGGAAGAACAGCATCAGAAATTGTAGCGTATCCTCGGACATACTTTCGAAGTTGCTCAGATAGATATGTAACTTACCGCTGATGTATTCAATATCCAAGTTGCCCCGTGAAACTTTTCCGACAATCGACGTATTACGACTGACCATCACGCCAATACGTACATGCGGATTTTCCTTAATATCGCGCTTGAACTTATCGATCTGGTCGGTTCCGACCGCCTTATCGTAGTCCTTAAATTCCCACAGTACCGCATGCTCTCCGTGTCGCGTAATTGTATCTCCCGCGTGGCCTACGCCTTTGGAGGAGTTTTCAATACTAAATCGTTCGTCAACACCATACGTAGCGACTAGTTTCGCGCGGAAAATTTCCTCATATTGATTACCCTTCGTCGCCGCGTTCTGCTGCTGTTGCGACTTTTTACGGAGTAGCGCGTGAAGTTCGCGAGTTTCGGTCGATAGAGTTTCTACGATCCGCCGCATCTCGTCGTTACGTGTCTCCGCACGGAGAATCGCGTTCTCCTTATCCTGTAAGAGTTCCTGAAACATCTTTTTCTGTCGCTCCTCCGCAATTTGAATATCACGATTTCTATCCGATTCCAACATAGTTTTGCTCGCGGTCAGAATTTTGATTCGCTCTTCACAGGTCGCTAGATCGGCTTGTACGAGACGCATGCGTTCCTCGGCCTGTCGCTTGGATTGTTCGAGCGCCTCGCGTTTCGCCGTTTCCAACATCTCCTCCATCCGCGATTTATCGCGCCGAATCGTCTCGATTTCCCGCGCAGCCTGCTGTTGCTGACTTTCGTACTGTGCTTTCACGCTTGCTTCCGTATCTTTTTGGATCTGAAGTTCTTTGGCGCGCTGGGTTTCCATCCATTCGGCTTGACGTTTTGCGTATTGGGCTTCAATCGCGGCGAGTTCGCTCTTATTCGCCTCTATGCGTACATCGTAGTCGGCGCGGATTTTGGCGACTTCCTGATTTTTTTTCTCTTCAATGTCGGTGACAGCCTGCGACGTTGCGGCACTCGTCACGGTATCGTAGAGTGACGCTCCGATGCGGAGAGCCTCTTCGCACTGGGTAGGGGTCGCCGAAGCATACCACGCGGGGAGTTGAAATCCTTCGGTAACCTGAAGTTTAATATCGACCGTATCGGACTTTCTTCGCCGACTACGCTGCGACTGCGACTGCGACTGCGACTGCGACAGCGACAGTGACATAGGCTGTGACTGCGACTGTGACATAGGCTGTGACGTATCCATCTACTAAAATAGTCGCGGAATGGACTTAGACCGACACTCATTTTTTAATCCGGGAAAAAATTGAATGTTACGGTCTCTGTGGAAAGAGGGGCGGGGAGAGTTTAACGTACAAACTTTCCTTTCCTTTCCTTCCTTTCTTACCTTCCCTTCCTTTCCTTCCTTCCTTTCCTTCCAACCATGGAGCGCCTCCGCGTTCGCAATATTCTTTCCCACATGGATTCCGCGAGCCGCGCGAATCTCAAGAAATTACTTCCTAAAAAACTCGTCTTGCCCGAGGTCGCTACGGAGAAATATCCGAGCGCGATTCTTTCTATATTTCCGAAGGGCGAGGCCTACTCTCTGCTCGGATTCGTCGCAGAATTCATGCTACGATTGTCTGTCGCAGAGATGACGCTGGATTCCCTACATAAGGTTATTGCGAGTTTGTATGAGCCGTATTCCGACGCCGATCGGACGAAGATAACGCGGTCCAAGACGACGGCTCCGTTTCTTGAGCATCTCGTCGCGACGCGACGAGCCTTTGATACCGTAGTCCGCGGCGAGGTCATCCACGATGCGACGCTAGCGAATGGCGCGGTAGAAGGCCATCCAGACGCGATGACGGCTACGCAGATTTTCGAGGTGAAATGTACGGGTCTGCTGAAGAAAAACTGGGTCGATTTCCTCTTCCAGGTTTTCGCCTACGGCGCGCTCTACGACGCCGCTACAGACGTGTATCTCGTTCTACCGCTCCAGCGCACCGTATGGCACGCGTCTCTCGCCGGCTGGAAGACCCGCGCCGCCTTCCGCGCGGCACTCGAGGCGCTGAGTGTAGGGCGCCAGTCGGCTAGCGCCGATGCGTCACCGATTCCTGGGCGAATCCTCCAATCTACGCATAGCATCGGAAACCATATTCCCAAGGGTAAATGTATGGCCGATACTATTCGGAGCCTAGTGCCGTTTCGCGAGCGTCCGTTCCAGATGTTTCTTGCCGGTCCGCAGACCACGAATGTATCGATGAAGGACGCCGATATCGCCGCTGCGAGTTCGGCCATCTCCGATACCGTAGTCCGTCTGTACATCCATAGCCCCTACATGATCAATTTGTGCCAAGAACCTGGTACGAAAGAGGACTACGGCGTGTCGTGTCTGATTCGGAATCTCCAATATTCCATCGCGATGGGTATGCGGGGCGTAGTTGTACATGTCGGTAAAAGTACGACGACGGAACTGACGACGGCGATGGGATATATGCGTGCCAATCTACTGAAGGCGATGGAGCACGCGACGGACGATTGTCCGATTCTGTTGGAAACGCCGGCCGGCCAGGGTACGGAAACTCTCACTACCCACGAAGAATTCGTAGAATTCGTACGTTCCTTTGCGTCACCCCGACTACGAATCTGTGTCGATACGTGCCACGTATTCGCAACGGGCCAGAAACCTTTCGACTATATACAAAAAATCTTTGACACCGATCCGGCGCTTCTGAAACTCGTACATTTCAACGATTCCGCGGCGGCCTGCGGTTCCTGTTTGGACCGCCACGCGTACATTGGAACGGGAAAAATCGGTATTGCGACGATGACCGCTATTGCGGATTACTGTAGGGAGCGGTTGATTCCCATGCTCGTTGAGTAAGCACGTAGGCCAGTCCTCTTCGCGACCAAATCCATAAACATTCGATTATAGTACTTTGTATTTATGCTGTCTGTAGGTATATTTTTGGTTAGAATCGCATTGACGAGTTTCTCATCATCTATCTGGATATGAACGGTACGCTGTTTGAGACGAAACGCCTCATTCATACCTAGTACAAGCGAACACCACTGCGTATCACTGACTTCTTCTGAAGGAAGAAAGTGTTCGCAATAATTCTCGCTCGAGAGTAATCTACGGCGAATGGTATTCTCGTAACGTTCAATCTGTAGCAGAATTGCGTCGCATACCGCCGATGCGTCGGAATACGATAGCCATAGTGCTTATGCGTAACGAAGTAGGTATTCTTGAAACGTCATTTTTTGGCTGAAAATTGAACCCTGCGTCATATAGGGGCTACATCGGCAATGGAACTTTCTCCAAATGACCCTAAACTTTTCTGCTCGGCCATCGATGCGCTTAAGGACTATCTCCCGCAGGCGCAACTTTATATTACAAAGGATGGTCTGCGTATTTCTGGTATGGATATCAGCCACGTGGGATTCGTGGATTATTTCCTGGCCGCCGAGGACTGCGCAGTCCTTAACGTAACGGAGAAAATTACGATTGGTGTCAATATGAGCGTACTTGCGCGCGTACTCGGTTCGGTCGGCGACTCGGTGACGCTCGGTCAGAAAAAGGAAAAATTTGTGATTTCCTCGGCGAGCGCAAAGAGCGCGAAGAAAGCCGTCTTTGAAATTGCTACGCTAGATATTGATACCGACGCTCTCGATCTTCCTGAATTGACGTACGGAGCAAATGTAGTCGCTAAAACCGCTGATGTATTGTCGGTCGTCAAGGAAGTCGCCCAATTCGGAGATTCTATGACTCTGTGTCTGAATGGCGAAGGTTTCCACTTGTCGGCATTGGGCGATTTCGGCTCCGTGAAACTAACTCTAGAAAATACGGAGGGTCGTGATATGGAACTGACCGAAGATTCGGTGACGGCGCAGTTCGGCTCGAAGTATATTGTTGGAATGCTAAAGGGTGGTGCGGCGCTCTCACCTAATGTCCAGATTGAATTTGACGCAGCGCAACCTATGCGAACGTCATTTCGTTTCGGAACACGTAGTCATTTTATTGCCTACTTGGCTCCGAAAATTCAGGATGACTAATATATAGAGCCAGACCTATTTTGTTACGTATTGAATAAGGAATGAATTCATGCGTTTTTTGCTTAGAGGAGTCGCCTCCGTTGCTGTACAACGTAAAATGCCGTTGTAATTTCTATTTTCATATGGATTGTTATGAATTATACAATAAAAAAACCATATGTCCGCTATGTCGTAATGAAGTAGGACATTTATTTTCACCGGTCGATATGTATTTAGAGTATGTACAACCGGTCGGTCCGACATCGGCAGCAGCAGCAGCAACTATCTATACAATTCAACCGGTTTTAGTACAAAGACCCGTAGTACAACACAGAAGAATACCACGAAGAATATGGTTCACCGTAGTTTGTGCTGTTACGATTGTGATGATTTTAATTTTGATTATTTATGTTCTTCATTAGGTGTCGCGTTTCTTTCCAGGCTTTATTTTACACCGCGTGGAAAGAATGACTATTTGGAAAGCTACCGATGGTATCGGTTCGATTGAAGTCGTAGATGTATTTGGCAACGATTTGACGGTCGTCAATGCCGCGCGGGTCAGTTTCGCAAAAGAATCATCCGAGATGACGGAGCGCGACGAAGGACTTATCAACTATTTAGCAAAGCATCAGCATATCAGTCCGTTTTTCCATCCCCAAATCCGACTCCGCATCAAAATGCCAATATTTGTAGCCCGCGAATGGTTCCGGCATACTATCGGATTTGCGCGCAACGAGGTCTCGCGCCGATACGTCGATTCGGAACCGGAATTATGGTTTCCGCAACCTGATTCATTACGAGAACGGGATCCGAAACTCAAACAGGGCAGTAAAGAAACGCCTATCGAGGGAGCCGACGTCGTTGTCGAGGAAATACGACGCGCTGGACTTCAAACAGTCTCGCTTTATAATTCATTACTGACACGGGGCGTGGCTCCCGAAATAGCGCGTTCCGTGCTGCCGCAGGGTATGTACACGGAATTTATTGAAACGGGATCCTTAGCGGCGTATGCGCGACTCTGGGCGCTACGAACGGATCCTGGAGCCCAACGTGAGATTCAGATGTACGCGCGCGGAATTGAGGCCCTACTCCTTCCGTATTTCCCGATATCGTGGCGAGCGCTATCTACAGAGTAGTTGAAACTAATGCGCCTAGCTTTCTATGACCTATTGGCGGTCTAAATATGTGTTGAATACCTCGGTAAAGGATAGAATATGAGCGATCCGTGTCCTAGTTCGCTCAACGATGAATTATTCAAGGCGCTAAGTATCAATGCCGATATTGGCGCGTGTAAGAATACCGATTGTGGTTGTAGTTGCGCTCTGAATTGCCTACAATTTAGTTCGATTGCCGCCAATGTCGGAGTGTTCCAAACGATACACGAAGGTCCTGAGTATATTGCGCAAAGTAATACCTTTTTATCTTTCGATTGCTACGGCAATCCGATCAGTTATTCTACGATCGCAGCGACGCAGGGCGTTTTTTCGACAATTATTATGACGAGTAATCTTTCCGACTATGTTACTTCGGCGGTTCATCTGAACTCCGATGATGTTCCCGTTTTATACGATTATTTTGTATGTCGCGATCCGTATTTTTCTATCACTACGATCACGCCAGATGTTGCGAACTATAGTACGGTATGTCTGACCTACAATTCGAATATTTGTACTGTAGGTCCTACTGGACCGCGAGGTATTCGTGGTTGCCAAGGAGTTACAGGATATACCGGCGATCTAGGTCCTACGGGTGAAACGGGTTCGACTGGAGATACTGGACCTACGGGGCCTATAGGTGAAACGGGACCTACGGGTCCGACCGGTGAGACGGGTCCAGCGGGAGAGGCGGCCAATACCGGTGCGACGGGTGATACGGGACCTACGGGTCCGACCGGTGAGACGGGTCCAGCGGGAGAGGCGGCCAATACCGGTGCGACGGGAGATACGGGACCAACCGGTGAGACAGGACCTACAGGTGCGCCCGGACAAGCCGCGAATACCGGATCCACCGGTCCTACTGGAGCGAAAGGTTCAACCGGTCCTACGGGACGCATAGGATTTACTGGACCTACTGGACCTATAGGGCGTACGGGTCCAACCGGAAATACGGGTCCAACGGGCAAAACGGGCCCGACGGGCATGACGGGTGCGACGGGTGCGACGGGCCCGACTGGTTCGACTGGTTCGACTGGCGATACGGGTCCAACTGGCAATACAGGTGATACGGGCCCAACTGGCGATACGGGTCCAACGGGTCCAACGGGCGAGACTGGTCCGACGGGCGAGACCGGTTCAACGGGTCCTACAGGTGATTTAGGCACTGGTCCGACTGGTAATACGGGACCGACCGGTAATTCTGGGCCTACGGGGCCGGCGGGTCATTCGGTCGATCTATTCGTTGTGAGTACGATACGTGCTGCGCGCGCAGGTATCGTTGTTGATGCGATTCCCGGATACATTTGGTATATTAGTAGTATGACTCAGAACTTTTCCGGGAATATTCTCAATGTTCCGACGACAAACAATATTTATCTGACCGCAACCTTTATTCTCAATCAGGAAAATTGCGGATATCTCATGAACACGTTGAAGATTAATGGTACTAGCGTGCCCTTGCTTTGGAACGGCGGAACAGTTCCGACACCGAAACGATACGGCTACGATATTGAGCGAATCACCCTCGTCAATCTAAATTACAAATGGCTCGCGATGGCCGATCTCAATCAGTACAATTAGTTCAATATCTCTCGGATCGCCTTGTAAATATTGAAAAAACGGCAGTTTTGCTTTGCTAACGTGCCATTTTTGACCAATACACATCACGCCATATTCATTTTGCGCGTTTAAAATTCAAAAAAAAATATAAATTCAATGGACCGATGAACATTGCGAATCCATGGTTCTTATTCTTCATCCATATAAGAAACCTTACACTTTCGTAGTAAGTAAGGCATTTGTATAGGTTTTTTTGCCAAGAACTGTAGGGTTGTGGTCAGAAAAACGAACTGCGTTTAGAATTCAAAAAAAATATATAATTTATAGGAGAGAGTTGAACTATATGATAGTATTGAAAATTTTTTTTTCTTTTCCTTTAGTATAAATGGATGAACTAATTTATGAAGATGCTGAAAAGACGATTGTGACTGGATATAGTGGATTAGGAGGTCCAGTAATTATACCGGAAGGTGTGACGACGATTGCGTATAGAGCTTTAGCAGATATGACTGGTATTACGAGTTTTACACTCCCTTCTACACTTACAACTATAGGCGACTATAGTTTCAGTGGGAACGCGATTACGTCCATTGAATTTCCCGCGAGTGTTACAAATATCGGCACTCTCGCATTTTTTAACAATACAAATCTTACCACTGTCACATTTCTTGGAAGCAATACAGTGGCGGATGATACTGTATTTTACTATTGTTCGGCGCTTACTACAATCAATATCCCTGCGGGATGGTCTGGTCGTACAATTTTTAATGGTATTAATGTGACGGGTGGTGGTGGCGTTGGTGGCGACGGTACTGGCACTTTTATTTTCTCTGATTCACCTGATAATACAATTATCACTGGATATAATGGACCAGCGGGTGCAGTAGTTATACCAGATACTGTTACAACGATTGCGAATAGCGCTTTTTCAGGATATAGTGGTTATACGAGTTTTACATTCCCTGCTATACTAACAACTATTGGTGAAAAAGCTTTCAGTGGAACCAGTATTTCATCTATTACATTGCCCGCAAGTGTCATAAGCATCGGTTCTGCCGCATTTTCTGGTTGTACAAATCTTACAAGTGTCACATTCGAAGGAACCAATGTATCTGCTGCTGCTAATATATTTTACCTTAGTGTGAGTCTCAGCACAATCAATGTCCCTGCTGGATGGACTGGTGCCGCAAGCTTTAATAATATTAATGTAAGTGGTCGTGGTGCTGGAGTAGCCTGTTTTGTAGAGGGAACTAAACTTCTTTCGCAGAATGGTTACAAAGCCATTGAAAATTTCACAAATAAAGATCTTCTGGTGACCAGCGACAATCGTATTATTGATTTTCGTCTTTATCGTACAAAGATAACAAAGACAGACGCGAAAACCGCTCCGTACGAAATTGCGGCGCACGCGTTCGGCAGAAATAAGCCTGTAGCACCTCTGTATTTATCTCCTACCCACAAGATCCAGTTACGCAAGAATGTATGGATAAGTCCTGAGGACGCGGCATTATCGAATCCTAAGGTGAAGCAGACAATAGCGGGTAAGTCGGTTGTGTATTACCATGTAGAATGTGAGAATTATCTTCGGGATAATGTACTCGCAGAAGGTATGGTCGCCGAGTCGTACGGTACTGCTACTGCGCTCAAAGGAGTACGCGATATATATAAGTGGAATGACTCTTTGGGCGGTTACACACGTAAAGGACCCAGTGCGCTCAACAAAAAAACGAATCTGTAAGTCATTTATATGATAAATTCCAACATTTGCGACCTGTCAATGACGGTTCGCAAGTATTTCTGTGGAAAAGTCTAATCCTCCTCGTCATCCGACATTTCCATTGCGTACATAATCGTCCATTCGCGAGCCTTCATTTCGTACGCCGCTTTATTCGATTTGTACAACGCCGCGATTTCCGGAACCAGCGGATCATTCGGATTCGGATCTGTAAGCAAACTCAGAATAGATAATAGTACTTTCGAAATCGTGAGCGCGGGACTCCATTGCGTCTTCAAAATATCTAGACAAATCCCGCCCGCCGAATTAATATTCGGATGATAAATTGGAGTTGTAAATTGTACGTGGGGTTGTTTAAACGGATAATCCGTAGGAAATCGGATATTGAGTTTGAATACACCGCCGGCGTACGGACTATCCGATGGAGCCATAATGACGCCTTCCCAGTTAAATAAATCGTCGCCTACCGGACCTGCCGAACATCCTGACGGAGGATCTTTCTGAATTTCTTCGAGTTCTTTTTGAATTCTACGCAGAGCCATTGTAATTTTTACCGGCCGATTGGTTTAGACCCTTCTTAGAACATTTGAAATGTTCGCGGGTCAAAAAATTTTTTTGTTTTTTTACATACGGTGATTACAGAGCCTGGATACGGCATACTTCGCAAGGCAGTATAGACGGAAGCACACGCCACGACGACGACTTCTTCAGACTCTGAAGTAGTCTGTAGGACACTTCAGAAGTCACATCGTATCCCTGAAGATCCGACAACTTCTTCACGCGGTTCTCGTGGAGTTCCACCGAGTACATATTGCCGCCGAGCGAATACGTCACCGCAGGAAAGGATTTGTGAAGATCGGCAAGAGTAGTGAGTGACTTTCCTAGGCTGCCCTGGAATACCATACGAATCACGCAAATACAATCGGAACGAAATGACTGCTCGACGCGCCACTTTTTACACGCGTTAAGCGACGCAAACAGACGTTTGCGAATTTCTTTGTCCGGAAGCGTCGTATTCCACATGACCGCGTGCCGTTCTGCTCCGTCCTCACCGCTACCCAAAGGAATAAGTTTTACAGGAAATTTTGTCCAAATGTCTTTACGAGTTGTCAAAATAGGTGGTTGCTCATCAAGAAGTAAATCGCCCCACGGAATGTCCCCCTTCGCCATCGCCGACAAGATTGGATCGCTCTCGATAAGATTCATAGTACTAGACATAGCGCCGACACGATCAGGAAGACCAGGAAAAGCAGGAAAACAAAGAAAGAAGAAAGAAAGGAAGACTTAAATAGTCAAGTTCGAAAAGTGTCCAAGGTGTTGAAAAACCGGCGGGACAGGTTCAATTTTTTGAACAACACCTACAGAATGACTTTACGAATCCAATTCTCAATATCTTTAAGCGTCGCATCAAGATTTCCTTCGGTGCTAATAAGTAGCGTAGGTAGCGTAGTATTCGAACACCACTGAATATGCTGAGCGTCCAAATCCTTCAGATACGACAGTGGGATGGAATCTTCGCCTTCGCGTCCGCGCATACCAATACGCTCTTTACTGACTTGCGCGGAGGTCGTTAGATGAATGATTCCTTTGATAGGAAGATTCGCCGCGAAATTTTCGTACCATTTCAGATACAAAGACCATTCCAAATCATCCATTTTTCCTTGTTTATGAAGCATTTCCGCAAATACGTAACGATCCGTTAATACGGAACGTTCCGTGATAATCACAGGAAGTTTTCCTTCCTCTGGTTTCCACGTATTCATAATTTTCTGGGCTTCCAACAGTCTCGTCAGAATTGCGCAGTTCTGAAAGGTGTAGGCCCAGCGTTGCGTATCCTTATAGAACAAAGAGAGAAGCGACTCGCCTTCCGCGTTTTTCAACGTTAGCCAGTCGGCGACCGGTTCCGGAATGACCGTCACGCTCGGCATACGCTGACGAATCGCTTCCAGCAACGTACTCTTACCGGCGCCGATATTGCCATCGAGAGAAATGAAAATGGGCGATTGCATTCTTACGTATTGACGGCGTGCGAAAAAACGCGTTCATTTTTTTTGTTGTTTTTAGATATCAATATGAAACTTTAATACTTCGTAAGTATTCAAATCTTTGCGTAAAATCTTAATATTTTGGGCGGCGTCTCCAAATACATGTTTTTTAATTGTTTGGCACTCCGGCTGATACTCGTAAAATAGAATACGAACATTGAGAATCGTAGATAAAACGTTGAGAGCCGTCATATTGTACGGAGACGTCCAAATATCTTCCGTCTCTGCGAGTTCTTTGTAGCCGAGTCCCTGGAAATGATTCATCACCCAACTCCGCATTAAAACGTGGAACGTTTCTTCGTTATAATATGCCATAGAGATTGCCTTAAAGAAGGCGTTTTCTGTCGTCGGAATTTGTATCGTTCGAATTTCCTGCGTCATTACGTATCTTGTCTATCGTGTTGTGAGTATATCATTTTTTCCCGAATATGTTTGTACAGCCAATTCGGCGTTTCTATCGGCTGGCGGTCGTCGGCGGAAGCGGTATAATACGGACGGCCGGTTTGATATTCCGCGATTTGTAACATATTGGAGAGTTCGCGAATCCGCGTGCAATATTTTTCATTGTCTTGTAAAATGGCGATCACGAGTACATAAAGCGCAACCAACCCAATAATAAATATCGCGAGCATTAGAATTTCGGGAAGCATTGGACTGCGATTACTGCGATTACTGCGACGTATGCTGAATGGATGTGCGCGGTCAATTTTGTGGCTGAAAAAAATTGACGAACGCGTTTTGCCGGTAATAACAGGCACTATGAATCGCGTACATATCTTTTACAATGCGCAGATGCTCAAACACGAGGTTCCCGCCGGATTTCCTGAACGACCCGAACGGTTAATCGCTGTTACGAGCGCTCTTACGACGTCAGGAGTCTGGTCGTCGTGTCAGACGTCGTCTATTACACCGATTTCGGACGATGTACTCATAAAACGTTACGGAGCGGAAGAAGTCAATCGGTGGAAAGGTATGGTCTCCCAGGCCAGCGACGCGAAGGATATTCTACCGGACGATGAGTGCTTAGATATCTACTGGTCTTCTGGCTCTCTGGAAGCGATTTCTACGGCGGCCAACGCCGCAATTAGCGCGGTCAAGACCGTACTTTCGGCCAAACAAGTCGAGCACGCCTTTTGCGTCATTCGTCCGCCTGGACACCATTGCTTCCAAATGCCCGCCGGATTCTGCGCGGTCAATAATATTGCGTTGGCGGCACAGGATGCTCTGGATATGGGTAAGCGCGTAGCGATTATTGATTGGGATTACCATTTTGGCGACGGTACGGCCCAGACGTTTCTTGAGAATCCGAACGTCATGTTCTGCTCGCTCCATTGCGCCAAGAATCGCCGTGGCCATATAACGTATCCGAAATCACCTCTGAAAGGAGATGCGTTGTCCCGCACTACGCACGGACGTATGTTCAATATTCAGTGGGAAAAGGACGACGCAAATGATGCGGCGTACGCCTATGCGTTTCAAACGGCGATTCTTCCCGCGCTGCGCTCGTTTTCGCCCGATATCATTCTCGTGAGCGCAGGATACGATGCGCTCAAGGGAGATGATTTAGCCGGTATGGAACTGACTCCGCCCATATTTCGACGACTCGCGCAGTCGCTCGTCTCTCTCAATATTCCGGTTGTATGCGTTATGGAAGGAGGATACAATACTGAACTACTCGCGCAAGGCGTGTTAGAAACGGTACGCGGTTTGCTCGATGGAGGAGATGATCTGTCGTCTCTCGCCGAGACGGTCGGAAGTCGTCATAAAACTATCGTCGATTCCGCTCGATAAAAAAGAGGGACTGCGACTACGACTACGATTACAATTATTCCTTTGGTTTTTTACCAAATCGTCGCTTATTCGCGATGCCCGCGCTATACAGTCCGTTCAAATCGGCTAACGTTATCTTTTCCGCATCGAGAGTCGCCGGAAATTTCACAAACGTAACTCGCTTCAAGGTATGTTTGTAAAAGTAGAGTCCGTAGGGACCGCGCTTAATTCTGTAATCTCCTACAGTTCTCTCAAATGGCGTGATGACCGCACCGGATGCGTCTGTGGCCGTAGCGAAACTGATTTTTGCGACGAGTTTTTCCTGGATTTTCTCGAGCGTTTCGTCGCCTTTTAGCGGCACTCTAGCGCCCTTACATTCGGCGTACGGTCCGTAGGGACCTGTTTTCTTACGAATTTCGTCGGATTCTAAGTGGCCGATAAGTTCCCCCGCTTTCGCCTGCGTCGCACTCGCAAAGGCCGCCGTGGCCTGTTCCAGCGTAGCCGATTCAAAGGTCAGCGGAGGTTGGAGAGGCGCAAAGGTAGCCTTCACTGTTTTCGGACTGCCGGCGGGCGGATCCTTCACGAACAGCGGTCCCTTGCGACTTAGAATCACTTTGATTCCTGGAGCGAGTTCGCGTTCTTTGGCGGCCTTGGCCGCCTTTCCTGTGCCTGCCGCAGTGGCCGCGATATAGCGGTCTTTGTAGGTGAGCCACGTCGTTTGGAGCAGAGATTTCCACGGATGCGTTCCTTGCGAAATCTCATCCAAGCGCTGCTCCATCGTCGCCGTGAATTGATAGTTGAATAAATCGGCGTATTCGCGAGCGAGGAAATCGCTCACGGAACGGCCGAGAGGAGTCGCACGGAGTTTATTCTTCTCGGCACCTACTTTATGTGCTTCCGTGCGGATGGTAGGAGGCCAGCACGACGGTTTGAGCGTTAGATGCGTACTTTCCTGCGTTTTACCCTCCGCGTTCGTCTTTTCTACGTAATCGCGCTCCATAATTGTAGATACGAGGCTCGCAAATGTCGATGGACGACCGATACCCTTCTTTTCTAAATCCGAAATCAGACTCGCTTCCGTATAACGACCCTTCGGTTTCGTGAATTGTTCATCGGCAGAAAGCGTCGTCCAATGGAGTTTCGCATTGGGTACAAGTAGCGTTTTCCAAGAATCCCAGAGGAGTTTTTCCTTTTCTACAGCTTCGTCGGATCGCGGCTCGAGAATTTTCCAGCCCTCAAAGACGAGTTTCGTAATTTCTGTATTCCAAACACGGTCCTTATCCGCATCAATTACGAGCGTCGCTCGTTTTACCTCCGTACGCGCGGCCGACATTTGGCTTTCCATTGCGCGTCGCCAGATTAGCCGATAGACGCGCTTCTGCGTCGGATCATCAATATCGGGCTCTTTTTCTGGATGCGTAGGACGAATGGCTTCGTGTGCGGCTTGTGCGGCTGGAGTTGTCGTTTTACTCTTATTCTTCGGAGCTTCCTCGGTCATCGTATGTTGTCCTGGCGCTCCAACATAGTCGGCTCCGTGCCGTTCGGCTACGAGCGCGCGAATCGCGGTCGCCGCCTCTTGCGATAGCAACGGATTGTCGGTACGCATATACGTAATGTGACCCGCTTCGTACAACTTTTGCGCCGCCTGCATCGTAGTTTTCGGATTGATACCACATAGATTGGAGGCTTCCTGTTGGAGACTACTGGTAATCAACGGTTTGGGTGGATTACTCGTACTTATCGAATCTTTTACGGTAATGATAGTCGAAGCAGTATCATTCACAACGGCGCGTAGAGCGTTATTCGCTTCTTCCTGATTCGCTAGGTCGTTCGCAGCAGACGCTTCCAGAGACACTGGGGAAGCCGCAGCCTTCCAGAAACCGGAGAGTCGCCAAAACGCGGTCGCAGTATGATTCTCTACTTCGTTATCGCGCTCTACGACGAGACGCAGAGCGGGTGTTTGGCAGCGACCGGCACTCAACTTCGGCGCTACGCGATTCCATAAGACGCGGGAAATCGTAAATCCGACCAGTAGATCCAACATCGACCGCGCCTGTTGCGCATTGACCTTATTCATATCTAGATGTCGTGGATTCGCTACGGCAGCGAGAATCGCCGGTTTTGTAATTTCGTGGAATACGATGCGCGTTGTCGTAGCGGGATTGAGTTTGAGAATGAAACAGACGTGCCAGGCAATGGCCTCGCCTTCGCGGTCATCGTCGGCCGCGAGAATCACTTCGCATCCTTTCGCGGCGCTGCGGAGTTTGGTAATCGCTTCTTTCTTCGTTTTGAGTTCGACGTACGTCGGTTCCCAATTCTTCTCAATACCGACGCTATCGAGAGTCTCGTCGAGCGCGCGAATATGACCCATGGTCGCCTGTACTTTGTAACCGTCGCCTAAATAACTCTGAATCTTGGCGCATTTCGCGGGCGATTCGACGACTACGAGTTTCATTTTGATGCGGGGAAGAACAGGGGTTCTATGATTCAACTTTTTTGCCTTTGCGTTGTTCAGACGAAACGTTCGCCTCAAAAACGATGTATGGTCTCTGCGAGCTTCGATCTCGCGGCCGTCACCTTGCCTAAGCATATCTTTAAAGATATAAGAGTGAAAATCTACCAACTGATATAAGAGACCACATTTGGGGTTACTTGGAATTGAACCAAGGTTGCAGGATTCAGAGTCCTACGTCCTAACCGACTAGACGATAACCCCAATTCGTAGGCAACAACACCTACACATATTCATCACGTGGTACGGCTTTAGACCAAGATTCGTACAAAATTTCACGCGTCGTGTCGCCAAAAAACTGATGGTCTAAAGCCAGCCATGGATAGATACTTGGATAGGATGAACAGGGATGGCCGAGATGGTTAAGGCGCAGGACTTAAGTTCCTGTAGAGCGATCTGCGCGGGTTCGAGTCCCGCTCCCTGTATTCAAAGCTTTTTTTTGTACATATTATGTTCGAAAACGAGCGCATCACTTAGGCTGAAATCCGACTGAATAGCTCTTTCCGCCAACGCCCGTGCGCGATGAAGATCGTGTCCTTTTCCTGGAATTTTTCGTAATTCCCACTTTTGCAGCGTAGCATCACAGGGAATAACGGCGCACCAATCGTCTAAACATTCGCGGAACACAATCGCGATGGGGTCTTTTGTCGTGCTCCACATTCGTTGAAGATTCACGGAAGAACTTAGAATATCGAGCGGAATCTCGGTGATATTGCCGTCTTGTCCGACGACCATCGTGACGGCGTCCATAATGACGATTCCGTCCATATAACTTACGCTATGTTGTAGGCGAGGTAAGAGCGCGTTACGAACGATCTCGTATTTTGATTCCATTGCGTGGATAATAACGTGCGAATACAATTCAATTTTTGTTTTCTTATAATAAATGGGTATCCAACAATGCGTAGGAAGCCTTATGTTGATAGGGGGTGCTACAAGCGTATTTATAGGCGTTTCGTATAATAATATGATTATAATCGCCGCTAGCCCGGTGTTATTATTATTCGCTATATTTGTATTATGTTTGCCCTGGCAGAAACGACTTTATGCGTTGCCGTATTATAGTACAAACTGTCAGATTCATCGATACTAGAGATTTCTTTTTACCTTTTTTTTGAGTATGTCTATACGCAAAAAAAGGGATGTACAACCTGTGGGAATCGAACCCACGTCGGCTCGTTGGAAGCGAGCCATTCTACCACTGAACTAAAGCTGTTTTACATGAGGCAGGATTCTACGAGGACTTCTCCACATCAACTTGAGTGATGCGCCTTAAACCACTCGGCCACTCATGTTTATGGGTCCCCTCCCCCAAGTATTCATTCAGTTGCCGACTTTAAACCGATGATTAACTGCGACTGTTCTTGCGACTGTTCTTGCGACTGTTCTTGCGACTGTTCTTGCGACTGTTCTTGCGACTATTTTTACGGCTGTTCTTACGGCTGTTCTTACGGCTGTTCTTACGGCTGTTCTTACGGGCACGACCCGGAACGAAGGTCTTCGCATCCGGATTCCATTGTACTCGGTTGAGAGGCGCTGGCGCAGTCGCAACAACGTTGAGAGGCGCCGAACCCATCGGCACGTACGGATTCATAGCCGTTGTAGGAAGCGTAGAGGAATGTGCCCGACTGGAATTATTCTCAAACAGCGCATATTCGGCGACATTGCGCGCTAAATTGCCTGTCGTCGGCTTTAACGCGGATTCTGCGACATTGCGGGCAAGTTTATTGGTGTTCATATCTACGTTAAACGATGATTTTAATTCATTTACTTCAATTCATAAATCGCCAACGGCTTCGGGAATCCGTTGAATTCGCTAGCAGTCACGGTCGTGTAGGCTCCCATATTCCGAACGCGCAATATGTCGCCCTCTACGACTTCGTGTAGCATGACATCACCTAAACAATCGCCAGAATCGCACGTGCGACCAAAGACAACTGTTGGTTTCGGTTTCTCATCCGGATCCGGAACTCTCACACGTTCCAATACCGGTTTCTGGTGATCAAACGGAATATTACTAAAGGAACCATATACGGATTCATCAATCGTAATACGCCACGCCGGTTCTGAGTCGTTGCGTGGCGAAGGCCATACCGGCTTTTTCCCAATCACCGTTGTGTAAAGTGTATGCGTCGGCGCCGCGAGAAACCGGCCTGGCTCCGCAATCCATTGTACGGACGGAAAATGCTTGGTCTGCGCAATCTTGATTTGCTGGGCGACCGCGACAAAGGACTCTTCCTCGGAAAGAAATCCGCCGCCAATATCGATAACGGAAGTACCGAATCCGTATTGTTCAGCGACTTTCTGGGCTTTCCTACAGTCGG
>Ga0214921_10005702_pt1 | contig 17478 bp, 18 predicted proteins | sample LL1505_MetaG_FD_177992 | JGI IMG/M metagenome (GOLD analysis project Ga0214921, IMG submission 177992) | Freshwater microbial communities from Lake Lanier, Atlanta, Georgia, United States - LL-1505 | ecosystem: Environmental > Aquatic > Freshwater > Lake | place: USA: Georgia | collected...
TCGCGATTTTAAAAGCTAAAACGCAAATGCATGGACAAGAACTTTGCGATAAAGTTGTTAGTTATGTTGCTGAAAAAATTACTACTTCGATTCGTGATTTAGAAGGTGCGATGAAAAAATTGATCGCCGAAAAAGTTTTAGATGATCGCGAAATCAGCATCGAAACTGCAAAATGTATCTTATCAGATTACATCCGCGCTTCTTCATCAACTGCGCCGACAATTGATAAAATCAAAAAAGCCGTTGCTCATTTTTATGGCATTAAACTTTCAGATTTAACTTCCTCTAATCGCGCCCGCGCCATTGCCAGACCTCGTCAAATTGCGATGTATTTAGCAAAAACTATGACTTCAGAAAGTTTACCAAATATTGGTAAAGAATTTGGTGGCAAAAATCATGCGACCGTTATTCATTCCATAAAAATCGTGAATCAATTGATGAATTTAACGCCAACTGTTTTGGCAGAAGTAAAAGGTTTGGAAGAAAAAATTAGAAGTTAGGTTTCCACTTAATTGTTATTATTTTATGATCTTCGAAGTCCTCGTGATCGCCCTACTTTTAATCCTCAACGCCTTTTTTGCCCTTTCCGAATTTGCCATTATTTTTTCTGATAAAGATAAATTAAAACACCTCGCAAAAAACAATAAAAGCGCCAGAACCGCACTGAAAATGGCTGAAGAATCGGGAAAATTTTTATCAACAATCCAAATTGGAATTACTTTAATCGGTATTCTAGCCGGAGCTTATGGTGGCACGACAATTGCCGAAAGTATTGAACCTTATTTTGACTCAATAACGCCGCATGGAAAAATTGTTTCGGTTGTTATTGTGGTTGTTATCATCACTTATTTTTCAGTTGTAATTGGGGAAATTTTGCCCAAAAGAATCGCGCTGACAAACCCAGAAAAAATAGCAGTTCGCATCGCTTTGCCGATGTATTTAATTTTAAAAATTTGTTTACCGCTAGTTTGGCTGCTAGAATTTTCGTCTGATATTTTAATGAAAATATTTGGTATAGTGAAAAAGAGGAAGAAAAAATAGGGGAAAATTAGTGGTCGAGATAGCATCTAGAAGACCCTTCGCTTTGCCCGATTTACCAATGCCTAATCGATTAAAAAATTAATTTTTGAATAATGATTTTATCACAATCTATAACTTTCACATTTAAATTTTTCCTCGAGCAACTCTTTCCACCTAACTTTCCATCCTTCTAAGTGACTTACTTTTTTCACTTGGGTAATTTTACTACAATTTTTATTTGTCGTTACCTTTAAATCGCTATAAGAATCACCGATAAAAGCACGGGTAATTCCAGAGGCTGGAGCAAGAAAAGCAGTATTACTCGAGTTATATATTTCCATCGGTATTCCGGGGAAAACTACACTAGCCGGACCTTCAGCCCGAAAACCATCCTTAAGAACTCTAAGCACAAAAGGCTGATAAAGATTAAACCTCTTATCTGCTTCATTGAAACAATAAGGATTTATTTTTGGAAATAATGAAAAATTTCTAAAGGTTTTTGACCGCAAAGTTTAAATAATTAATTTAGAATTATTTTATTAATGGTTCGCAAATTTCCCCACGATTTGCACCACTTTCTTCTTTTTCATCATAGTTAAAAGTTTTGCTCAACTTTGCTTCAAGTTGTGGATGAATTTTTGGCTTTTCTAAATTTTCAAAAGATTCATTTAAAAGTTCTTTCGTCAATTTATCGCGGCGTTGTTGGGTTGCGCAGCCTAGTAAAACTGAAATAATTCTGCGATCTTGTCTTTTTGCTGAAGTTATTAAATTAAATCCCGATGCTTTGGTAAAGCCAGTTTTCATGCCTTCTGCGCCCTTGTAATCAACTAAAACATGGTTGTGAGTTTCATATTTAGTGCCGCGATATTTAAATTCTTTTAGCGCAAAAAGATGGTAATATTGCGGAAAATCATGCTTAATTGAAATTGCTAAACGAGCCAAATCATAGCTGGTTGTATATTGTCCTTCCGCGTGAAGTCCGCTGGCATTTCTGAAACTAGTGTGAATCATTCCTAACTCCGCCGCTTTTTCATTCATCAGGCGCACAAAATTCCATTCATTGCCGCCAACTGCTTCAGCTAATGTTACCGCGGCTTCGTTAAATGATTTTACAATCACGCCGTAAATTGCATCGCGCACCGTAATTTTATTTCCAACTTTTAAACGCAAAGTATTGGTTTTATTTACTCGCGAAATTTCTTCGCCAAGCTCGGAAATTGTTAATTCTTTATCCATTGTAAGTTGATGTTTTTCTAACGCTTCGAAAGTTAAATAAAGCGTCATAACTTTTACTAAAGATGCTGGATAAAATTGTTCTTCGGAACGTTTTCCATATAAAATATCTCCCGTTCCTTCGTCTAAAACTAAAGAAGAATAATTAGCGCTACATCCTTTTTCAGCAGCCAAAGACGTGCTTGCAACAAATATTGCGCAAATCAATGTTAAAAAAATAAATTTCGTTTTCATAATTTTAAAATTTGCGCTGCTGCTTTTTGACTTGGGTTTTCTTTACTTCTAAGACCCATTAATTTAAGAGCAATTTCGCTTTCTGTGATTTGTTTTTGAGCTAGATTTTTATCCAAAATCAAGTGCTCCAAATGATCAGCGATTTTTTGTGCGCTGCAATTATCTTGAAGCATTTCTGGGATTAACTCTCTATTCAAAATCAAATTTATCAAATTAGCGAATTTAATTTTGACCATTCTTTTCACGATGAAATGCGTGATAAAATTTATTTTGTAAGCGATGATTAGCGGCAAGTGATAAAGCGAGAATTCAAGAGCATTGGTGCCAGATTTGGCCAGTGCAAAATTTGAGGCAAAAAATGCCGAATTTTTTTCTTCTTTTTCAATTAAAAAATATTGAGTTTTTAAAGTTTTCGCCATTTCAAAAACCAAGCCGCGAGTTTTATCAACCAAAGGAATTGCCACTTTTAAATTAGGAAATTTTTCAATAAGCAAATTAATTGCGCCGATAAATTCGGGAAATATTTTTTTAACTTCACCATTTCTGCTTCCGGGCGTGACGCAGATTAAGAGATCATCCGCAGCAATAAAATATTCTTTTCTAAATTGCAGATTCGCCGCTTCTTTTTTAGAAAAATCCGGCGCATTTTCAGTGATTGGATGACCGATGAAAACCGTTTTTAAACCATGTTTTTCAAAATAAGGCGGCTCAAAAGGCAAGATGGCTAAAAGTAAATCGTAAAGTTTAGAAATTTTTTCAGCTCGCTTCGGCCTATAAGCCCAAACCGATGGCGCGATCATGTGAATTTTTTTTACTTTTTCTTTTTGAATTTTTTTTATTACCCGAAAACAAAAATCTGGCGAATCAATTGTAATTACAAAGTCAGGTTTTTCTGAGATAATTTTATCAGCAGTTTCACGAATCCGACGCAGCAATTTCGGGATGTGCGGCACAATTTCAGCAAAGCCCATAATTGATAATTCTTCCATTGGAAAAATCGAAACCAAACCCTGCTCTTTCATTAATTTTCCACCTACGCCGATGAATTGCGAATCATGATTTTGGGAATTTTGTATTTTTAATTCTTTAATGATTTTGCTTCCAAGGAGGTCGCCCGAAGCCTCGCCAGCAATTATGAAAAATTTTTTTAACATCGAGAAAAATTAAGTTTAAGAATTAAGAATAGGAATTAGAGTGCTAGTCAAGATTGTATGAACCCCGTCGAACGAAGGGGTCCATAAGATCTCTACTAAACACTCCAAACCTAAATCCTAATTCCTAATTCTTAAATCAAATTTACTATGTCTAGAAGAAAAATCGCCGTAGTTGGTGCTACTGGAAATGTTGGCCGAGAAATTTTAAATATTTTAGCAGAAAGAAAATTTCCAACTGATGAAGTTGTAGCTTTGGCTTCACGCAATTCATTGGGTCAAAAAGTTACATTTGGCGATAAGGAATTAACGGTGAAAGTTTTGGATGATTATGATTTTACTGGAACTGCAATTGCTTTATTTTCACCCGGTGGAAAAATTTCTGCAATTCACGCGCCACGCGCTGCGGCTCAAGGCTGCGTTGTAATTGACAACACTTCTCATTTCAGAATGGATAAAAATGTTCCGCTAATTGTTCCTGAAGTTAATCCCGAAGCAATCGCTGGATATAAAAAAAGCGGCATTATTGCTAATCCAAATTGCTCAACAATTCAAATGTTGGTGGCTTTAAAACCTTTGCATGATTTAGCAAAAATCAAACGCATTGTGGTTGCAACTTATCAAGCCGTCTCTGGCGCTGGAAAAGAAGCTATGGATGAACTTTATGATTCAACCAAAAAAATCTACGCTAATCAATTTAATGAACCGGTAAAATTCAGTAAAAGAATTGCTTTTAACGTGATTCCACAAATCGATTCTTTCATGGAAGATGGTTGCACCAAAGAAGAGTGGAAAATGAAAGTTGAAACCAAAAAAATTCTCGATCCAAAAATTGAAGTTGAAGCAACTTGCGTTCGCGTTCCAGTTTTTAACGCTCATTCGGAAGCGGTTAACGTCGAATTTGAAAATCCAATTTCAGTTGCTAAAGCGAGAGCTGCTTTGGAAGAAGCTGATGGAGTTTTGGTTATTGATCGTCCGCAAGAAATGATTTTTACAACGCCGATTGACGCTTCAACCAAAGATGCAGTTTTTGTTTCAAGGCTTAGAAAAGACACTTCAATTAAAAATGGTCTGTCACTTTGGGTTGTTTCCGACAACTTAAGAAAAGGTGCGGCGCTAAATGCGGTGCAGATTGCCGAACTTTTAGTTAAAGATCACGGTTTGTAAAATATGCCAAATCCAGCTAAATCTTTACCTAAAAATTTAGATTTAATTGGAAATTATTGTCGCCTTGAATCTCTAAAAGAGGCGGCTCATGGTCAAGATTTATGGCAATTTATCGGCAGCAAAAAAGATATTTGGACTTATCTAATGAATGGTCCTTGGGAGAAAGAAGATGATTTTCAAAATTGGTTAAAAGCCTGCGAAACCAACGTCAGTCGCACTTATTGGGCAGTAATTGATCCTAAATTAAACAGCGCTTTAGGAATTTTATGTTTAATGGATTTCAATTTAGATCACGCCTCAATTGAAATTGGCGGCATTGCTTTTTCTAAAAATTTACAAAAAACCACAATTGCCAGCGAAGCTGTTTATTTATTGCTTAAACATGCTTTTGAAGATTTGGGATTTCGTCGCCTACAATGGAAATGTAATTCAAATAATGAGGCTTCAAAAAAAGCGGCGCTGCGCTTTGGTTTTACTTACGAAGGAACTTTTCGCCAACATATGATTATCAAAGGCGAAAATCGTGACACAGTTTTCTTTTCAATCATTGACAGCGAATGGCAGAATCGCAAAACAGTTTTTGATAAATGGTTTGATGAAAATAATTTTGACGAAAACGGTAAACAAATAAAGCGGTTAGAAGATTTTAGGCTGTAGCGCCTTAAAAATTTAACATTTTCTTTATGCTTAAAAAAATATTGATTTTTACCTTTCTCGCCTTTCCAGCTCAAAGTCTTGCTAACAAAGATCTCAATATCCTCTTCATCGGCAATAGTTATACAGCGGCAAATAATATGCCCCAAATGCTTGAAAAAATAGCCGCTTCCGACAGTCGTGGAAATTATCGTATTCACACCGAATCAGTAACCATCGGAGGTGCGGGATTAAAAAAGTGATAAAATTATTTACTAAAAACCTGTCCTATACCAAAACACAAATCTCTTGATAGTGATAACGAAGTATTTTTGAGGAAAAATTGCGACTGAAAATGTAAGCTGTATCAAGTGATACAGCGTCATTTTCTGAGCAAATTTTTACCAAAAAGACGAAGTTAGCGCTATCAAGAGATTTATGTTTTGGTATAAATATTTTCTAACGCAGTTTTTAAATCAGCAAACTGAAAACTAAATCCGCTATCAATTAAAACTCTTGGATAAACCTTCTGTCCTTTCAGCAGCAACTCTTGCGCCATTTGACCATAAACCAATTTCATTGCCAAAGCTGGAGCATTAAAAATTGCCGGCTTTTTTAAAATGGCAGCAAAAACTTGGGTAAATTCTGCGTTACTTATTGCCAAAGGAGTAGTCAAATTTACGGCACCAGAAATTTTTTGATTTTCAATTAAATGAATTATCGCCGCCACCGCATCGTCAAGGTGAATCCAGCTTAAAATCTGATTTCCCGAGCCAATTTTTCCGCCCAAACCAAGTTTAAAAATGGGAGAAATTTTTTTTATCATTCCGCCTTTAGATCCAAGAACCACGCCAGTTCTTATTCTTACAACTACTGTTTTATCTTCAGCTTTTTTTGCCTCATTTTCCCAATCTTGACAAAGTTTTTGTGAAAATAAATTTTCTTTAGTTGGCAAAGATTTTTCATTAAAAACTATCGATTCTGAAGTTCCGTAATAACCAATCGCCGAACCACTAATAAAAAGACTTGGCGGATTTTTTGTTTGATTAATTTTTTCAACAATTTTGCGAGTTACATCAATTCTGCTGGCATAAATTTCTTTTTGATTTTTTTCGCTCCAACGCACTGAAATCGGCGCTCCGCTTAAATTAATTATAATATCAAAATCAAAGTCGATTTGATCGAGATCGTTAATATAAGAAATAGAATCGCGATTTTTTAAATTGGTTTTTCTGCTCAAAACAGTTAATTGAAAGCCCAATTCAATTAGTTTCAAACAAAGTTTGCTGCCAATAAATCCAGTTCCGCCAGTAATTAATATCTTACGTTTTTGATTTTTTGTCATAAATTTAAATTTTTAGAAATGTTTTAAAACCAAACTTCCTTTGCCTATTTTCAAATTTTTTACAATCGAGCGATAAACATAATTATTGGCTTTTTTTACAGAATTTAACAAATCGATTTTTTTAGAAATATTACACGCAATGGCTGATGCCAAAGCGCAACCAGTTCCGTGAATATTTTTTTCACCAAATTTTAGGTTGCTGATGCGATGAAACTTTTGGGCTTCGTCAAGAAAAATACTGTGAATTTTTCCATCATCAAAATTTAAGTGGCCACCTTTTATCAAAACGCTTTTTGCGCCCAAAGCCTTAATTTTGCTGGCGGCAAGCTTCATATCTTCGATATTTTTGATTTTCATTTCTGCCAAAACTTCCGCTTCATCAATATTTGGCGTTACCACCAAAGATTTACTAATTAAGCGCGATTTTAAAGCCTCAACTGCATTTTGTTGCAAAAGCAAGTCGCCCGAAGTTGCAACCATTACGGTGTCTAAAATAAGTGGAGTTTTTTTGGCTTTTTCATCCAAAACATCGGCTACACAATCAATAATTTCAAGCGTTCCGAGCATGCCAATTTTTATGGCGTCAAACTCAATATCATCCAAAACCGCTTCAAGCTGGGCGCGCAAAAAGCCAATTGGCGAATTGTGAATAGCAAAAACTTTGGCGGTGCTTTGCGCGGTTAAGCAAGTAATCACCGCGCTTGAATAAACTTTGGCGGCGCAAGCGGTTTTTATGTCGGCTTGAATTCCAGCGCCGCCGCTTGGATCTGAACCAGCGATTATTAAAATTTTTGCATCAAATTTCATAAACAATTCTGCCCGCAACTATTGTTTTTATTGCGCGACCTTTAACCAAAAAGCCGTCAAAAGGTGAATTTTTTGATTTAGAATAAAATTTTTGGCAGTCGATTTTCCATTCGGTATTTAAATCAATCAAAACCAAATCAGCGCGAGCGCTTTTTTTTATTACACCGCCATCGAAATTAATAATTTTTGCGGCGTTACAAGTCATTTTAGCAAGCAGATCGCGAAGTGATAAAACTTTTTGGTGATATAGAGTCAAACTAAGCGGCAACATGGTTTCAACGCCAACAATTCCGAAAGATGCTTCTTCTAAAGTTTTTTCTTTTGAAGCTAAATCATGTGGCGCATGATCGGTGGCAATTGCGTCGATCAAGCCTGATTTTAATCCTTCAATTAACGCCAAACGATCTTTTTCGCTGCGTAGCGGCGGATTCATTTTGGCATTAGTTCCTGATTTTAAAACTTGCTCATCATTTAAAATAAAATGATGCGGAGATACTTCAACTGTTGCGTTTAAGCCCTTTTCTTTGCCGCGTTTAATGGCTTCTAAAGCCTCACGCGTTGAAACATGAAGCAAGTGATAACGCCCGCCCGTGCTTTCTAAAATTGCCAAATCGCGCTCGACAATTACCGATTCAGAAATATTGGGAATGCCGCGCACGCCAAGTTCCAGCGAAACTCTTCCTTCATTGATACAGCCTTTATTAGTAAGGTTTAAATCTTCAGCATGTTGTGCGATTACGACATTGAGATTGCGCGAATATTCAAAAGCGCGGCGCATAACGTTGGCGTTCATCACTGGCAAACCATCATCGGTAAAACCTACGGCGCCAGCTTCTTTCAAAGAATGCATGTCGGCCAATTCTTCGCCTTTCATGTTTTTAGTAATGCAGCCGTAAGCTTTGACGTTGCAATAAGCCACTTCGCGGGCTTTTAGGCGCAAATAATCGAAAGTTAAAACTGAATCCAAAGTTGGCGCGGTGTTTGGCTGGCAAACCACGGTTGTAATTCCGCCCGCAACCGCCGATTTTGAACCCGTGGTTAAATCTTCTTTATGAGATTGTCCGGGATCGCGAAAATGCACTTGAATATCGATTAATCCCGGCGCCAAAACATGCCCGCCGCAATCAATAATTTCGGCATCTTTTGCGGTTAAATTTTCGCCAAAATCGGCAATTTTATCACCAATTGTTAAGAGATTTCCAAGTTGGTCATAACCAGTTTCCGGATCGATAATTCTAGCGTTGGTATATAAAATTTTTTTATCAGCGGAGATTTCTTGCGCGTAGGGTAAATCGAATTTTGGCATAGAGTTTTTTTTAAAAAAATTAAGCGACGGAAAAATTTTCGAGTTCGTTTATTAATAGGTCGATTTCAGTTGATAGATGTTTTTTATTTTCGTTTCTAAGTCTTTGAGCGTTGGCTTTGGCTGTGTTTAAATTGGCGTAAAACCATTTAAATATTTGTTCTGACATCTGATTTTTGCGATAATTGACTAAAGTTCCAAATTGCAATCCTTCTTTACCAAATTTTAAAAGGTATTGATTACTTAACTCTGTTATTAAATCAGCTGCGTTTATTTTTTGAAATTTATCCTCATTCAAATTAGTCGTAAAATGCATGAGAAGCCAAGCTTCGTAACAAGGAAATGAGATAATTTTTTTAACATTTTGTTTCACTTGAATCTCTAAATCTTTCTTAAGTTTTTCTTCATTTTCGGCATCAAAAACACAAAATATTTTTTCGTATTTCGAGCTTTCTTTGTTAGCTTTGTTAACAATATTTTTTGTATCAGTTTTTCCAATGTGAGTTAATTTTATTTTTGTAATAACTCCATTTTTATTTCCCGCCGACTCTGTTTTGAAATATTCTTCAATTTTGTGATAACGAATTTCCTGCAAAAGTTTTTCGAAGTATAAAATGAAAGATTTTTCATCTTCAGAGATAATAAGAATTTTTCTATCTTTTCTTCCTCCGATTCGTCTTTTTCCTGTCATATTTCTAGTAGTTCAAATCTTTAATAAATGGCCTAGCGCCAAAATCATATTCGCGATATTTTTTGACGATATTGTCAGATTTTTTAACGTCTTCAAATTCAGATAAAGAATATAATTCGGTTGCACCATCTTTTACTTTGCTGGCAAACCAAACTTGGTCGTGGCGCAAAATTTTTTCTTTTTTTTCTAGCAAAATGTCGTTGTGAAGGGTGAAAACAATTTGGGCTTTATTTTTGTTGAGATTTGGGTCGTGAAAAATTCTGACAATATTTTTCAAAACATCTGGGTGCAAACTACGATCCAATTCATCAAAAAATAAAACGCCGCCGTTTTCTAAGGTTTCAAAAATTGGCTTAGTTAGATTGAATAGAGTTTTTGAGCCGTCGGATAAATCATTAAAATCTAGCGAATAGCCGCTGCTATTTGTAAATATTACCTCTTTGTGGTTTTTAATATCTTCTTTTATCTCTTCTGGAAGCGATTTAAAATCTTCATTTTCAAAAACTCTTTCGTGAAGCTCTCGTTTTTTTATTGCAAAATCAGCAATTCCAAGGTCGCTCGCTTTTAAAAGTTCTAAGGTTTTTCTTTTGTTCTCTTCGCTTTCCAAAATCCATTCAGCAGTTTTTTGAAAATGACTGGGCTTATTTGCGATAAATAGCTTTTCTTCAATCCAATCATAAATTGGGTTCAAAAATGGATTGCCATCTTTGCTTACATTTAAGGGCAAAAACAGATCGTTTTTATTATTTTTAATGCTGTCAATTGAATCTTTTTTGCCTTCAAAAAGTTCGGTGAAATTTTCTTTCAGCTCTTCGCCAACAAGATTTATTTCGTAAATTATTTTTCTTTCTTCACCTTCAAAACGCTCGAGTTTTTCAAAGTGGATTTTTGTTTTATCAAAGCCAAAAGCGTAAACATATCTTGTTTTTTGGGTAATGAAGTCGATTTTAAATTCGGTTGGTTTTGATCTATTTTCTTCGTTCAAAATAAACGGATCAAATACCTTAACATTCCGATTACCCCCAACATTCTTGCCTCTTTTTAAGTTCACGTTCAAAGCCACCAGATTAAAAACAAACAAAGCCCGAATAAAATTACTTTTCCCCGAAGCATTGGCGCCATAAATTGCCGCGCTTTTTAGCAAATGCGGTTCGCTTTTTAAGCGAGTATTAAAAAAGTTATCTTTGGATTTGCCCGATTTTGACAGATTTTCGTCAACGCTCAAATAAATCGTCTGCGTTTCTTTTATAGATCTAAAATTGGTGACGCTAAAACTGATTAGCATTTTTTTGAAAATTTAAATTTAAAGAAGATGAATTTATTCCCACTCAATAGTTCCCGGTGGTTTTGAGGTGAAGTCATAAACCACGCGGTTAATTCCGCGCACTTCGTTGATTATTCTGCTTGCAACTGAACATAAAAACTGGGAATCGAAATTGTAGACATCCGCCGTCATTCCATCAATTGAATTTACGGCGCGTAAGGCTAAAACATTTTCATAAGTTCGAGCGTCGCCCATAACTCCGACAGTTTTGATCGGAGTTAAAACTGAAAATGCTTGCCAGATTTTATCGTAAAGCCCCGCTTTGCGGATTTCTTCGATATAAATTGCGTCAGCTTCTTGCAAAATTTTAATTTTTTCGGGAGTGATTTCGCCGATAATTCTAATCGCCAAACCCGGTCCCGGAAATGGATGGCGACCAACAACATAATCTGGAAGACCGAGTTCTTTTCCAAGCACGCGAACTTCATCTTTGAAAAGCATTCTAACTGGTTCGAGCAATTTTAATTTCATCTTTTTTGGCAAACCGCCAACATTATGATGCGATTTAATTGTTTGACTGGCGCCTTTATTTGGATGCGAAGATTCAATCACGTCGGGATAAAGCGTGCCTTGCGCTAAAAAAATAGCATTTTTGATTTTTGCCGATTCGCGATCGAAAACTTCAATGAAAGTTTTGCCGATAATTTTGCGTTTTTTTTCTGGGTCAGAAACGCCTTTTAACTTCGATAAAAATAATTTCGAAGCATCAACATAAACCAAATTAGTCTTAAATTTTTTAGCAAAAACTTCTCGCACTTGTGCGCCCTCGCCTTTTCTTAAAAGACCGTGATCCACAAAAATGCAGGTTAATTGTTTGCCAATTGCCTCATTTATTAAAGCCGCAACAACCGATGAATCTACGCCACCACTTAATCCGCAGATTACCTGATTTTTTCCGACAATTTTTTTAATATGAGCAATTTCTTCTTTTTTGAAATTTTTCATCGTCCAATCTGGCTTACAACCAGAAATATTTACCACAAAATTTTCAATGATTTTTTTGCCTTCAATTGAATGAACAACTTCGGGATGAAATTGCACGCCGTAAATTTTTTTTTCTTCATCTCCAATTGCCGCGTGCGGTGCTTTTGGCGTGATTGCAATAACATTAAAACTAGCCGGAATTTTGCTGATATGATCGCCATGACTCATCCAAACTTGTTTGTTTTTAACGCCTTTGAAAAGTTTAGAATTTGATACAACTTCAATTTCAGCTTTACCAAATTCTCTTTCAAAAGATTTTCCAACTTTTCCGCCAAGCAAGTGACAAATTAATTGTTCGCCGTAGCAAATTCCTAAAATTGGAGTTTTTAAATCGAAAATTTTTTTATCAATTGTTGGTGCGTCTTTTTCATAAACTGAAGCGGGGCCGCCCGAAAAAATTATTGCTTGAGGCTCGATTTTCTTGATTTCATCAAGTTTGATATCGTGATTTTTAACTTCACAAAAAACACCAAGTTCACGGATTCTGCGCGCAATAAGTTGAGTAACTTGGCTGCCGAAATCGATAATTAAAACGCTGTTGGACATTTAGGCTAAAATTGATTTTGAGATTATTGTTTTGATTTGTTCTGAAGAATGTTTGCGAGTCAAAATTTGGCTTATTTTTTCACACAAGTCTAGCTGCAATTTCAACTTTTTAGCAATTGCGGCAATTGATTTGGCAGAAGATGCGCCTTCATAGGTTTTGTCGGTTTCTTTGGCAATTTCGGCGTAAGTTTTGCCTTTGGCAATTAAAGTTCCCAAAGTGTTGTTGCGTGATTTGGTTGATGAACAAGTTAGAAAAATATCACCAAATCCTGCAGCATTTATAACATCGTCGGAAGCCTTTAGTTTCTTACATAAAACACGAATTTCTGAAATTCCTTTCATTACCAAAGCTGATTTAGCATTCACACCCAAATCAAGACCGTCAACAATTCCACAACCAATTGCGATAATATTTTTGACAATGCCGCAAATTTCAGCAGTTCGCGGATCCTTGAAATACGAGGCTTTGAAATAATTATTATTTAAAATATCGATTACTTTTTGCGCCAGTTTTTTATTTTTTGCCGCAATTGAAGTAATCGTCGGAACTTCGTTCGCCACTTCAATTGCAAAGTTTGGACCTGATAAAGTAGCGAAATTTTTAATGCTGGTTATTTGTTCAAAAGAATCGCTCAAAAGCATTAAAGAGTTTTGTTCAACGCCTTTTGAACAAATTACAAAAGCGCAATCTTTTTTGATTTTAATTTTAGAAATTTTTTTAAAAACCTCCGACGCGCTTTGGCTTGGAATAACGATAAAAACAAAATCGGCTGTCGAAATTTCTTTTTCAAATCCAAAAATTGCAGCGAGATTTTTGTTTAATTTTATATTGGGTAAAAATTTGTGATTGGTTTTTTTGCCATTAATTTCATCGATAACTTCTTTGTTATTAGCACTTAAAAAAACCTGATTGGAATTTTTAGCAAGCAGGTTGGCAATTGCGGTTCCCCAAGCTCCGGCGCCGATGACGATTATTTTTTTCATGAGATTTTTTCGATTGTAACAAAAGCACTTGCGATTGGATCTTCATCCGTAAGTGACAAATGAATTGCAAAATTTTTGCAGTTAAAATGTTTTTTTAGAAATTCTTCTTTGCCATTTAAAATTTTAATTTGCGGTTTTCCCAAATTATCATTGCCAATTTCAATATCTTTAAAATCGATTCCACGCCCTATTCCCAAGCCTATAGCCTTAGAAAGAGCTTCTTTAGCGGCGAATCTTTTGGCGTAAAATAAAGTACGTTTTTCAGAAATTTTAATCGAATCTGCTTTTAAAATCTCGCTTTCAACAAAAATTTTTTGCAGAAATTTTTCTTTAAATTGAATTATAAGTTTTTCAATTCGACCGACCGAAACTGAATCAATTCCAATTCCAAGAATCATTTTTTTTTGTGAGTAATTGCATGTTAATTAATCGGCTTTTAAAAACGCGAACCGGCTCATCAGTTTTTAGGTTTCAACTATCACAAACTCAAATGTTTTCTCAAAAGACTATCGTTATCACTATTGGAAACTTCGGGGCGGTTGTAGCTCTCCATAATGGTGGCAGCATTGAAAATAAAATTTTTTTAGATGAATTAAATGATACCTCGAAAGAAGAATTAAAATCAGTTTTCAATAAAAACAAATCAGCTTCGGTTTATGTATTGCTTGATACTATTGACCAAAGCTACAAGAAAAAAGTTTATCCCGCAATTCGTCGCGGCGATTTAAATCGCATCATAAAACGCGATATGGCAAGCGATGGTGACAAAGAAAGTTTAAAAAGTTTTATTATTTTAAACGCCAAGAAATCAGGATCTAGTAGATGGGAAGCCTTATTTGTTACATCAGCAACTTCTGAAACTATCAATAAATGGTTCGGGTTTATACTCGAAATGCAAAACCGTTTCGTTGGTATTTACATGCTTCCCGTTGAAGCGCACAGCCTTTTCAAGAAAATCAAAAGTGACATAAAACTTAAATCTCGAGTTCAGAATAAAAAGAATGATCTTTGTTGCTTCGTTATGCAGAACAAGGTTTCTGGCATCAGGCAGATTGTGTTTTCAGATCATGGAATCGTATTTACACGCGTTGTAAATTATAATTTTGAACAGGCCGATTTCTTAGAAAAATATGAACAAGATATTTATAGCACTTTCGAATATTTAAAACGCCTCTTCCCCGACCTATCAATTTCAGAACTCGATATTGTTAATATTTTTTCAAGCAGTGTTTTGGAATCGATCAAAAAAATTAATAGCACCGATCTAAACTTCGTAAATTACACCCCGTTTGAGGCGGCGCAAAAAGCTGGTTATGGTAAAATAATGCCAGAAAACAGCCAATATTGCGATATGATACTTTCCAAGATTTTCTCTGAAGATAAAAAGATTTTAAAATTTACCATTCCAAGAATTGTTGCCTTGGAAAGATTCTTTTTAACTTTACGCTTTTCTTATTACCTAAACCTATTTTTAGTAATAGCTGTTTGTTCGGTTGCAGTATATTCTATCTTCTCGCAAGACAAAGTCGGAGAAGCAATTGAAGCTGCAGAAACGCAAAAATTTGCTTCAATTCAAGAATTAGGAAGAATCAAAAAGGCTGCGCTTGAAGGCACGCAAGGTGAAGATGAGGAAGATGTAGACATTAAGCAAATTACAGATTTCGGAAAAATGGAAGAAACTTTGGGTTCCGTTGGAATCAACTATATAGATTTTTATATTAAACTGAAATTCCTGAAAGATTTTAATGTTAAGCTTACGGAATATAACTATATGATTTCGGAATTTAATTTCCGCTCTCCAGCGCCTAATCCAAATTATAATATTGCCCTTAATGGATTAATCTTAAATAAAAGTGGTGATATCGAAGATCTATTTAGAGAATTTGATACATTGGTGGTTGAGGTGAAAAAAAATCTTAGCAAAAATGCAGTTAAATATGATGATTTGCCTCGCAATATCGACTTTAACCAAAAATATTACAGCTTTCCTATCAACTTCAACATTGCTAAGGGCGTTGAATGAAAATTTTAATTCTGCGTAAAAAAAATATTATCAGTTTTTCTATATCTGGCGTTTTGGTTCTTATGTGTGCAGCCGGAGCTTTTTATACATTCCGTCAACAAGATGCATTAAAGGGTAAAATTGAAGCAATAGGCAGCGAAGCTTCTAGAATAAGGGCTGAAGCAACTGACCTAGAAAGCAAAACTACCGAACTTAAAAAATACAAAAAATTATGGAGTAATCTTACCGATAACCGAAAAATCACTGCGGGTATCAAAATGGATGATGTTAATTCCAAACTTGCAGCGCTTGCTGAGAAATATGCAATTACCAATCAAACAATCAAAGTTACCTTGCCCGAAGCTATGAAAGGAGGTTTGTTTGAGCGCTCAACCATTACTGTAGTTTCAACTACTGGGAGTTTAAATTTTCAGGCGGTTAATGATCTTAAGGCTTTGTCTTTTATTGAAGAATTTATAAATTCCTTTCCTGGATATGCCGTCGTAACCAGCGTACAAATTAGAAAAGGAGATAAAATCTATAGTACTGACGACTTAGTTGCAATCAGCACTGGTAAAGGCGCGGGACTGGTAAGTGGAAAAGTTGATTTTGTCTGGTATTCCTTCAGAAACAAAGATGCCGAAATCAAAAAACCCTTAGATACAACTGCCAAACCTGGCAAAACTAAACCAAATTCAGTAGCTCCGAATGCACAACCAACTTTATAAATTTTTTTCATTTCTAATTTTCACGCTAAGCTTTACTGGAGCAAATAATACTCTGGCGCAAGAAGCATCAAGCTTTTCTGAAGCAAACTTGCCAGAAAAAATAGTGCCAACCAAATCTGATAATAGCAAAACCGCTCCAGCGGAAGTTGCAGTTCCGGGAAGTAAAACCACAATTATTTCCAATAATAGTTTAGCTAATATGCTGTTAGGAAATAAAATGACATCATTGATGTTTACTGACGAAGAAAACGGCAATATTGAACGCGCTGTAGAATCGCTAAAAAATAACCAAGTTTATTCCCCAGAAGAAGATGAAGGCGACGCTAATGCTAAAGCTGAAGCCGATAAGAAAAAAACCGAAGAAAAAACTGAAAACGAAAAATCCTATATCTACCTAGCTTCAATAATTTACTTCACCGCAAAAGATTGGGTGGTTTGGGTTAATGAGCAAAAAATTACTTCTACAAGTAATAAAAAAGAAAAAGAGCTTTACTTAACTTCGGTTCATAAAGATAAAGTTTCTATTAGATGGACGATCAGCGTCAGTAAATGGAAAATTCTTTCCGGAGCTAAACTTGACGCCCCCACTCCAGCAGTTAACGAAGATAATAAAATTGTGGTTAATTTTGATTTAAAGCAAAATCAGACTTTTATTTTAAGCGCAAATAGCGTGGTTGAAGGCAAGGCGGTAGCGGCAATCTTAAAAAAGAAAGAAGAAAATAAAAAAGCTCAAACATCTCAACCTGCGAAAGAGGGGCAGTAAGAAATTTACAAAACTAACTCTCCAACCAAGCTACTTGGGCGCGCTTTCAATATTTTAACTTCGGCAATTTGTCCTAAATATTTTTGCGCCTCTTCTTCACTTGCAACGTCAACAATAACCGACTGCAAATAAGGCGATTTTCCCCAAAGCTGGGTTGTCGCACGTGATCTTATTTTGCCAGATTTCGGCGCTTCTTTTTCAAACAAAACCTTCATCACCTGCCCTTCCGATTTCTTGTTAAATTCGATTTGTTGCTGCGTTAAAAGTTTTTGCAATCTTGCCAAACGCTCATCTTTTACTTTTTCATCAACTTGAATTTTGGCATCTGCTGCTGGGGTTCCGGGACGCGGCGAATATTTAAAGGAATAACATTGCGTGAAACCAATTTTTTCAACCAAATCTAAAGTATCTTCAAAATCCTGATCTGTTTCTCCGGGAAATCCAACAATAAAATCAGAAGATAAACCAATATCTGGCCGCTCTTTTCTAAGATTTTCGATAATCTTAAAATAATCCTGACGCGTGTGTTTGCGGTTCATTCCTTTTAAAACATTGTTAGAACC
>Ga0214921_10005704_pt1 | contig 17475 bp, 19 predicted proteins | sample LL1505_MetaG_FD_177992 | JGI IMG/M metagenome (GOLD analysis project Ga0214921, IMG submission 177992) | Freshwater microbial communities from Lake Lanier, Atlanta, Georgia, United States - LL-1505 | ecosystem: Environmental > Aquatic > Freshwater > Lake | place: USA: Georgia | collected...
GTCATGCACCTATTGTCACCAACTCAATTGCTGGATGAACGGATGGCTAAAAAAATGCCTTATGAGCGCCTGTTTCTGATTGTCCATGAGTGCGCTGGTCGCGATCATGTCGGGCCAAAGCTCCAATACCCTGTGCACGGCATCCTTAATCACGCGCTGTACTGGTTTTTCGGGTATCTTCATCACATTGCACATTGCACGCACGGACGCCGGGCCGAGTGTTCTGGTGGCCAGTGTTCCATCCTCGCTGCGATAGAGTGCCAATGCATTGCAATGACCTTGGATGAAGACAGACCAGGCGACTATGTCGTAGGCGGGCGATAACTCTGGTGTTACTCCATCGCGGTACAGCAGTGCGAAGTTCTGCAGGAGTGCGTCAACGATTCCCATTAGCTCATTGATGATGATGAGGTGTATGAGCTCGTGTACCGCAGGTTGACCCAGCGATTCTGGATAACGCATCATCAAACCGGCTATGGCTGCGTAGGTAGCCCCTGAGTATTTCTGGCGGGGATCGATGGCAAGTGCTTGGCCGAAAACCTCGCATTGAATTCTTTTACCTTCTTCCCTGTCAAAGCGAGAGACCACCAGAAAGTTCTAGCTTCCGCCAATCGCGTGCCCGTGGTCTAAGCAAAGCTTCTCCAGTAGAACTAGCTTGTATTCGCAGACATTCGCCCCGGCCGCTTTCGCGAGCTGCAAGCTCAGGTGTTCAACTTCGGGCATCATGAGCAGGTCGGTTTGAGGGAGTTTTCTGGTGATGCGAGTTGCACCCAGCCTATGCGGTCGGTGATTAGGTCACGGAATCAGTGTCATTCCAGCTTGCTTGGACGCTTTGACATCAAAAGTCATCGTCTGCTCGCAGCCAGCACCAGCGGCCGAGCGCTCAATCAAACAATCCGCAAAGTCCGCGCCACCTTCGCCAAACACTCGAAGCGCACGCATCACTTGATCCGCACGCTCAACCAAAAATTGCTTGGTACGCAAAATCGCCTCTAGCGCCTGAGCTACCTGTTTCCCCGTCAACCCGTAGCACGAAGTCAATACCCAATACAGTTCCACGACCGAGACCATGGTGATGTACCCTGGTTTGTCGGCATCCAGCGCTTCTATCAACTTGGTAGCTTTAGCCGCTTGCTTTGCATCGTCCTGCATGATGTAGCGCACCAGAACGTTGGTGTCTAGACCAATCATCGCGATGCAGCTCCGCGCTGCGCAATCGCCGTGTTCATGGATTCGATGGATACGGACTTCTTGGCGACACCGAACATCCCCTTGAGATCGGTCACGTCACTGGTGGCTGCCACAACCTCATAGCGGCCTGGTGCAAGTTGCACAAACTCAACGCGATCTCCCGCGTCGACTTTAAGATCATTGCGCACATCGACCGGAATGGTGATCTGCCCCTTTGATGTAATTGTGGCTGTTGACATGAGTGAATTCCTTTTTCCTTACTTTAATGTAAGGAGCAAAACTCGTCAAGTCTTCTATTCCAATAGTTTTCTGTTCGGTGCGTGCCCAGATTTCGCTACAGCAGCGCAACTTTGCGCGGGCGACCTCGAGGTTTCTTTTGCGGGCCGACTAGCTCTTGTGAAACCGGTGTGCTTTGCGGATCATGGGGTATTGATGCCGCGACTGGCCTTCCCTTTAGCCATGCATCGATTTGGGCTTTGGACCAGAAGATCCGCCTTCCAAACCGGATATAGGGTGGTAATCCTGCTGGGGCTGATTTGGAAAAAAGCGTTCTCTCGAGTGTTCTGTACGCGCGACCTTCAACACGCTACTTTTTTAATCCAAACGCTTGGTACATCAATTCCGTTTGCTTCTGAATTTGGGACTGCATTTGCTCTTGCATTTGAGCAAAAAGGTTCTTCGAAAAATCGGCGTTGTTATTCAAAGCAGCCTGCATCAGGGGGGCTTGCAAGTCTTGCATGGCCTGGATGTTTTTTTCCAAATACCCGCCCATAAAGCCTTGCATGGCATGGCCATAAAAACGGATGATGTTGGCCAACAAGGGTGCAGTAAACATGGGCGTACCGGCAGCCTCTTCTTCCAAAATAATTTGGAGCAAGATGCTGCGGGTGAGGTCTTCAGAAGTCTTGGCGTCTCGAACCACAAACACCTGACTCGCCATGACCATGTCTTTGATCTCAGTCAGGGTGATATAGCTTGAAGTTTGGGTGTCGTACAAACGGCGGTTGGGGTATTTTTTGATGACCCGCTCTTTGCCTGCAGCAGATTCCGATGCTGAATTCTGGTCTTTATCGTGATCTTGAGTCATAAAAGCTGTCCTTCAAACCCAAACGGCGGGGCGCCGAATCTATGGTTCATATTCTAGAAACACTTAAAGAGCATCTACACCCATGATTAACCCTGAGTACCTTCAGGTAGTGAATGGGCCATCAAACTAAAAGACCGCGTGGTCTCCACGAACCGGAACGCCCCCGTCTTTCACCCACGCCTCGTAAGCCTCAAACAGGGTTTGAGTGCCATACGATGGCGTCGCCTCTGCATCGTATCGGCCCAAGGCGGCGTCCCAAACCAACATGGATTCAGTGGCGTAGTAACGGCCAATTTTGGCCAATTCAGCTTTGTCGGCTGCTCGTGGCCATATGTTTCCGACCCAGCTCAAAACAACAATAATGAGGTCTAAAAAGCCAACCGGCACGTTCTTAAACCGTGGCTTCAACCCGAGCAACTTAAACAAATACTCGCCCTGCTGAAGCGGTGTGATGGCGGAACCAGGACCGCCTATGGGCAAGATTTGGTTGTGGCGGCTTTCTTCATCCAAGCATCCTGCCAAATAATCTCCTAGATCATCGTCGCTAATGGGCTTGCAGGCAGTGAGCTCTCCGTCGCCAAACAATAAAAAAGGCTTGCCATCTTTGACCCGCTGTATCTGCCCGGAAAGCGACTTAAAAAACGCTGTGGGCCGCACGATGGAATACACAAGACCAGAGGCCATCAAGGCGCTTTCAAAAGCCAATTTGGCTTGCTGAAAAACCAGCAACGGCTTTTGCACACAAATAGCCGAGAGCAGCACAAAATGCCTCACCCTCGCTGCCTTGGCCGCTTCTAGCACCACCAAATGGGCTTGGTGGTCTACACGCCAGGCGTCTTTAGGCAAACCGGTTCTCGAAGCCATACAAGAGACCACGGCATCAAACGACTCATCTGCAAAGCCATCTCGGCTGAGCGATACCACATCAGTCGCATCACCCCAGCGCACGGTGGCTCCTGCTAGGCACACGGCCAAATGCGGGTCTGCCTCTAAGGAGGCCAGCCCTTGGCGAGGCCTAATCAAGCACACCACACTGTGGCCACGCCGAACCAATGCGCGCGCCGTAGCCATCCCTATGGTGCCCGTAGCACCCAGTAACAGCACGCGCATCAAGTATCTACATCCTGAGGCTGCGCGAGTGCTGGTGCACGGTTTCTACCAAGGCCTGAACATGCTCGGGCGGGGTGAACTGGCTGATGCCATGCCCCAAATTAAAGATGTGTGTAGGTCCGCTGGTACGAGTATCAGCGTGGGGCTTGCCAAAACTGTCCAACACATTGCGCACCTCACGGGTAATGTGGTCAGGTGGGCCAAATAACACATTAGGGTCTAGGTTGCCTTGCAAGGCTTTGCCTGGGCCCCCCACTTGCCCGCCCACCTGCTGACGCGCCTTACCCAGGTTCACCGTCCAGTCCACACCCAGCACATCGCAAGACAGGTCGGCCATTTCTGACAACCACAGTCCCCCACCTTTGGTGAACACAATGCTGGGGATGCGTACCCCGTCATGTTCTTTTTTAATTTGTTCCAACACCCGAGCTGTGTAAGCCAAGCTGAATGTTTGGAACGCACCGTCGGCCAACACGCCGCCCCAGCTGTCAAAAATCATCACGGCTTGTGCTCCGGCCTCAATTTGTGCATTCAGGTAATGCGCTACGGCACCGGCATTGATTTCCAAGATGCGGTGCATCAAGTCGGGGCGGCTGTACATCAGGGTTTTGACGTGACGGTAGTCGTCCGAACCGGCTCCCTCCACCATGTAACACGCCAAGGTCCAGGGGCTACCCGAGAATCCAATCAGGGGCACGCGCTCTTTCAAGGCTTTGCGAATGGCGCTGACCGCATCAAACACATAGCGCAACTTATTCATGTCGGGCACGGCCAGAGAGGCCACGTCCGCTTCATTGCGCACGCTTTTGGCAAACTTAGGGCCCTCGCCTTGCGCAAATGTCAAACCCAAACCCATGGCGTCTGGCACCGTGAGAATGTCTGAAAACAAAATCGCCGCATCCAGCGCATAGCGCTCCAACGGCTGAAGCGTGACCTCGGTTGCGAAGTTCACATTGGTGGCGAGGCCCATAAAACTGCCGGCTTTGGCCCTTGTGGCGCAATATTCAGGCAAATACCTACCTGCCTGCCGCATCAGCCAAACAGGGGTGTAGTCGGTGGCTTGGCGCAAACAGGCTTTGATAAAGGTGTGTTGGCTGTGAGAAGAGTTCATGAAGGGTAAAGCTCAGGCTAATTGGGGCTTGGGTGCGTTTTGTGAGTGAGCGCGCCCTTGGTCACCAGTTGTGCTGCGACAGCCTCCCCAAGCGATGTGGCTTGGGCGAGCACATGGGCGTCGGCCAAATTCACGGTGCATTGGTCTTTGGCCTCAATCAAGGGAACGCCTTTGAGGGCGGGGTCGCCCCACGCTGCGTGTAGAGCCAACGTGCCGTTGTGCAGCGTCGCATGCGCAGCCAGGGGCATGGAGCAACTGCCGCCCATGGCCCGGCTCACACCCCGCTCGGCATACACCGCCACAGCGGTGGCTGCATCGTTTAAAGCCGACAAAGTCTCCAGCAAATCCGGCCTGTCATCGGCAATTTCAATGCCAATGGCCCCTTGCCCAGCGGCAGGAATCATTTGGTCTAGGGAAAACAGATGGGCAATGCGGTCATGCAAACCCAGTCTTTTCAGACCAGCAGCGGCCAGCACAATGCCGTCGTACTGACCTTTGTCAAGTTTGCTCAACCGGGTGTCTAGGTTGCCCCTTAAGGCTTCAATTTTTAAATCGGGGCGCAAGGCGCGCAGCAGCACAGTGCGCCTCAGGCTCGATGTACCCACCAAAGCACCCGGCGGCAAGCTGTCCAGGCTTCCGTAACGGTGCGAAACCCAGGCGTCTCTGGGGTCTTCGCGCGACAAAATGCACGCTAACCTGAATCCGCTGGGCAGGTCCATGGGCACATCTTTAAGTGAATGCACTGCCAAATGGGCTGATCCTTGGGCAATGGCGACTTCCAGCTCTTTAATAAAAAGCCCCTTGCCGCCAATATTGCTCAGCGGAACATCCAGTATCTGATCTCCCACCGTGGTCATGCCCATTAACTCCACTTGGTGGTTTTGGGCTTCAAGCAGCTGTTTGACGTGATGGGCTTGCCACATGGCAAGCCGGCTTTCTCTCGTGGCGATGGTGAGTTTCATGGACAAAGGTACAAAGTCTTGGTGAGATTACACGAGGTATGGACTTTTTCCCTCTGTATATTACCCTATTGTCAATTTTGATTGACATATGTTATTGTCTAACTTGTTTAACAAAATAAGAGCAATACCTTAAGGCTCCACCTTAACCAACCATGGCTGTTTGGGCACTAGGTCTTAACCACAATACCGCTCCTTTGGACCTGCGGGGCAAATTTGCCTTTGCCGTTGACCAAATGGGCGCTGCGCTGTCGGCGCTGCGCTCTAACCTTCAGGGGCAAAGTGAAGCCACCATTTTGTCCACCTGCAACCGCACCGAAATTTATTGCTCCGGCTCGGAACTGCAAATCCCGCAAACCCTGAATTGGTTGGCCAACGCACGAGAGGTTCGCCCCGAAGAACTCAAGGCGCACACCTACCAACTGCATGAACAAGAGGTCACCCGTCACGCCTTTAGGGTGGCCAGCGGGCTGGACTCTATGGTGCTGGGCGAGCCCCAAATTTTGGGCCAAATGAAAGATGCCGTGCGCGTGGCCTCAGATGCGGGCGCACTGGGCACCACGCTCAACCAGTTGTTTCAGCGCTCATTTTCTGTGGCCAAAGAGGTGCGCTCTAACACCGAAATTGGATCGCACTCCATCAGCATGGCCGCTGCAGCCGTGCGTTTGGCGGGTCAAATATTTGACGACCTCAGCCAAACCAAAGTGCTGTTTGTGGGTGCGGGCGAAATGATTGAACTCTGCGTCAACCACTTCAATGCCAAAAAACCAAGTTCCATCACGATTGCCAACCGCACCGTAGAAAAAGGCAACAAACTTGCGCAAGCCTTAGGCGGCAACGTGATGCAGTTGTCTGAATTGCCTTTGCGGTTGCATGAGTTTGACATTGTGGTCAGCTGCACCGCCAGCACCTTGCCCCTGATTGGTCTGGGAGCAGTAGAGCGTGCCGTGAAGCTTCGAAAGAAAAAGCCCATGTTCATGCTGGACTTGGCTGTACCGCGAGACATAGAGCCCGAAGTCAAATCTTTGCGTGATGTGTATCTTTATAGCGTAGATGATCTATCCAGCGTGGTTCAGGTAGGGCAAGCACATAGACAAGCCGCTGTAAGCCAAGCCGAGAGCATTATTGATGTGGGGGTTAAAAACTTTCACCAATGGATGGAACAGCGTGGCAACGTACCGCTGATCCAACAGCTTCACTCCAAGGCAGATGCATGGCGCGAGGCCGAGTTGACTAAAGCCAAAAAGCTTTTAGCCAAAGGCGAAGATTTGGAACAAGTTCTAGAAACCCTATCCCGTGGCCTCGTTAAAAAAATGATGCACGGCACCATGAGCGAGTTGCACGCCGCCACCTCTCATGACTTGCAGCACATGCAAGCCACTATAGAAAAGCTTTTTTTACGTTCTCGCCACTGAGTACTTGGCCAGCCAAGAGGTCTGCCATATGTCGCGAAACCTACAAGCTGAAGGTCTTGATTGACAACCCTACATTTTGTGTGTTAATTTAGGTTTACATGTATATGTGTTTATTCAGATTAACACTTGGGTTCACAAGTGGGCAGAATTTGTGTCCATGGGGGACACGAATACCTCGTGCGGTTTGAGCACGTTTTGGAGTACTACTAGGAGAAATCCAATGTCTGATTCCCAGAAAGTATGGCCGACAGGATTAACTGAGGCCGAATCCGAGGAAATACATAGAAACCTCATACAGGGCACGCAAATTTTCGGCATGATCGCCGCGTTTGCCCACCTGTTGGCGTATATCTATTCCCCTTGGTTGAAGTAACAGAAGGAGCTGCATCATGATTTACGGAAAAATGTGGTGTGTGGTCAAACCTTCGGTGGGCATACCATTGTTCATCGCTGCCGTAGCAGTTGCATCGTTCAGCGTGCACCTCGCGATCGTGTCCAACACGACGTGGGTCAAAGCATTCTTGAACGGCAAAGCACCTGCTCCAGCAGTGACTGCAACGGCCCCGACGGGAAAATAACCAACCTTCCCTCAAGCAGGCCGGGTCATTTTTTGACCTGGTCTGCATTTGGCTCACTCATTCGCTAGATGACCACTAAATACAACAAACTAGTGCATGTATGGGGTGGTATTGCGCCCAAGTTTTTACCTTTTGCAGACGCCGCCTCAGAAGATCTCCCGCTATCGCGTTTGTTGCGTTTGTCGCTGTTTCAAGTCAGCGTAGGAATGGCTTTGGTACTGCTGGTGGGCACCCTCAATCGAGTGATGATTGTGGAGTTACATGTGCCCGCATCGATTGTGTCCATCATGGTGGCCATACCCTTGCTGTTCGCGCCTTTTCGTGCGCTCATTGGTTTTAAATCCGACAACCACCGCTCCGAATTGGGTTGGAGGCGAGTGCCCTACATGTGGAAGGGCTCTATGGTGCAGTTTGGCGGACTGGCCATCATGCCATTTGGCTTGCTGGTGCTGGCGGGCGCCGGTCAATCGGCCTCGGCACCGGCCTGGGTGGGCCTTGTAAGTGCTGCCGTTGCATTTTTGATGGTGGGCGCTGGACTGCACACGATTCAAACCGCAGGTTTAGCCTTGGCCAACGACTTGGCTGCTGAAAAATCTAGACCCAAAGTGGTGGGCCTGATGTATGTCATGCTCCTCATGGGCATGATCATGAGCTCTTTGGCATATGGGGCTTATTTGTCTGATTTTTCGCCCGGCGCGCTCATCCAAGTCATTCAGGCCAGTGCGGTCATCACACTGGTGCTCAACGTTATTGCGTTTTGGAAACAAGAGCCCCGAAGCCGCCTGCGCCGCGGTAAGCCGGCGGTAGATCCGTCTTTTACCGAGGCTTGGCGCACCTTGACGGTCAACCCCATAACCGCCAGAACCTTGGTCGCCATTGGCTTGGGCACCTTTGCATTCAATATGGAAGACATTTTGTTAGAACCTTATGGGGGTGAAGTGCTCAATATGAGCGTGAGTGCCACCACCTTGCTCACCGCCACCTTGTGTGTGGGAGGACTGTTGGGCTTTGCTTGGGCGTCTAGGGTGTTGGGACGGGGCGCAGACCCTTACCGCATGTCCTTGGCGGGCGTATTGTTGGGTATTCCGGCCTTTTTGGCCGTGATTGTGTCGGGTTACCTCGATATGCAGTGGTTGTTTTCGCTAGGTGTGCTGTTCATTGGCTTGGGAGGCGGCTTGTTCAGCCACGGCACGCTCACTTCTTGCATGAATCTGGCCCCCAAAGAGCAAAGTGGTTTGGCACTGGGCGCTTGGGGAGCCGTACAAGCCACGGCTGGCGGTCTAGCCATGGCCATAGGGGGCGTGTCCCGAGATGTGGTCAACCTTATGACTGACGGGGTCTTGGGCTATGTGAGTGTGTACGGGTTTGAAATCCTCATGCTAATCTTGACTTCCTATGTGTTGTATCCCCTGGTCAGGCAGCCCCAAATTGGCTCGCCAACAGCCCAAAACTGCAACTGAACGCTTTTTTTAGGAGATTTATATGCAAATTCACCATATTCTGCTGGCCCTATGGTTGCTCGTCGTGGTGTTTTTCTTGATGAATTTTTTCAAAATCAAGAAGCCCAAGCGCTGACCCTTAGACCTTTCAAGGCCTTTTGCTGGCCTGATCTTCGTAAACCCTAGTCGGGCATACCCTGATGGCGTGAGGGTTATTTTTGTTTGAGACTCGTCTCCTAAACAACTCAAGGCGGATCGAAAATACTGGCGCTTTGCCCCAAGCGTCAGGCATGTCACCGTAACGGACCATGGATCAGCGCCCTGCTTATAGAAGTTCAGCTTCTGCACCCGCAACTGCCTCAGAGGACAGTTGCAAGGATTCACTTCGACACGTGATTGAATCCCAAATCATCCCGCGCCTTTTAGAAGCCACTGCTCTGGTGCAGGCTTCAAACGATGCCCAAACGTTTTACATCCCTTACGACGGCTCGCCCCAAGACGTTGAGGCTTTTGCCCACAGCTGCATGGCCACCGACGCCACAACTTCCAGCCAGTTTATGGACGATTTGGTGAGGCAAGAATTCAGCATAGAGAGCCTTTTTCTAAACCTCATCACACCAGCCGCGCGCTGGTTGGGCGTTCAGTGGGAAACCGATGCGATTGATTTCATGCAGGTCACCCTGGCCTTGCAACGCATGCACCACATCACCCACCGCTTGGGCTATGAGTTTCAAGCCCCGACCCATCTGGCCGAAGACCCCAAAAGCATCATGCTGGCTTCCGCTCCCGGTTCCCAGCATTTGCTGGGTTTGGTGATGGTGAGTGAATTTTTTCGCAAAGCCGGCTGGCAGGTCACTCTGGAAATCACCAACAGCGAACGCGAACTGATACACGCCGTTGCCAATGAATGGTTTGACCTGATTGGTTTGTCTGCAGGTCTTCAAGAACAAGTCCATGGCTTACCTAGCTTGATTGCTCGGCTGAAAAAACTCTCGCGCAACCCCAACATTGGGGTGCTACTGGGTGGGCCTGCATTTATGGGTCAAGACCATCAGGCGCACAACTTGGGTGCAGACGGCATTGCCACCGATGCTTCGCAAGCGCTTGGCATTGCCGACAGCGTGATGCAGTTCAAAAACCCCATCTAGACATACGGATCAACCCTAGGATGTCAATCAAATGTGTCAATTTAACTTGACATAAGTACTCGCTTTGCCGAACATCTGACGGGTACCCAAACCCCAGATCTGAAGATTTTTATGGCTAAGTCCTTTCCTTTTTCTGCCATCGTGGGTCAAGAAGACATGATCTTGGCCATTCAGATGGTGGCTGTTGACCCCAGCATTGGCGGCGTCCTGGTGTTGGGTGACCGGGGCACGGGCAAATCCACCACCGTGAGAGCCTTGGCCGATTTGCTGCCCCCCATCAAGGTGGTTGAGGGTTGCCCCTATGGGTGCGACCCCGAAGCCGCCAACCCCTGCCCAAGTTGCCAACAACGGTTGGAGGGCAAAAGCGCCACCAGACTGAAATCGGTGACCCGCGCTGTTTCCGTGGTGGATCTGCCCCTGGGAGCTACCGAAGACCGCGTGGTGGGCGCCTTGGACTTAGAACAAGCGCTGAGCCGCGGCGTTAAAGAATTTGCCCCGGGTTTATTGGCCAAAGCCCACCGAGGCTTTTTGTATATAGACGAAGTGAACCTGCTGGAAGACCACATTGTGGATTTGCTGATCGACGTGGCCGCCTCCGGCGAAAATTTGGTCGAGCGTGAAGGTCTGAGCGTGCGCCATCCCGCCAAATTTGTGCTCGTAGGCAGCGGCAACCCCGAGGAAGGCGAACTGAGACCCCAACTTTTGGATCGGTTTGGCTTGTCGGTGGAGGTGCGGACACCTCAAGACTTGGATTTGCGCATGCAGGTGGTGCGCCGCCGCGACGCGTTTGAGCGCGACCCAGAAGGCTTTAGAGCTCAGTGGGAAGACGCCAATGCCCAATTGCGCCAGCGCATGCTCAAAGCCCGCAAAGCTGTTGGTCAGCTGCAAGTGTCTGACGAATTGCTGCGAACCACCGCCGATCTGTGCAGCCAACTGGGCACTGATGGGCTCAGAGCCGAACTGACCTTGATGCGGGCCATGCGAGCCTTTGCCGCCCTGAAAGGCCATAAACAAGTGGGCACCATCCATTTGCGCAGTGTGGCACCTCTGGTGCTGCGCCACCGTTTGCGACGCGATCCCCTAGACGACACTGACTCCGGCATGCGCGTACAAAGGTGCCTTGACGAGGTGGTACCCGCTTGATAGGGTGCTGCGCCGAGCATGCCTGAGCCAAAAGCCTCTTCGGATTCAGCCCGCGCATGGAGTGACGCCCAGCTGGCCTTGTTGGCCCTGCAGGTTGACCCCGTAGGTTTGTTGGGGGCTTGGGTCCGCGCTGGGCACGGGCCCGTGCGCGACCTGTGGTTGGGGCAGTTGCAGAAGCTCATCTCATGCACCAAGGTACCGGCCAACACCGACACCGAGCGCCTGTTGGGCGGCATTGACTTGGCCGCCACTTTGCAAACGGGCTGTTTGGTGCAACAAATGGGTTTACTTACCCAAGCTCAGGGGGGCTTGGTACTTTTGCCCATGGCCGAGCGCGCGCCCAGCTTCTTGGTAGCCCAAATGGTGCAGCAACTCGAACACGCTACCTTTGGGGTGGTGGCGCTGGACGAAAGCGATGAAGACGAAGCCCCTGTATCAGAAAGTCTGCGCGACCGCGTGGCGTTTTGGCTGGACCTGCGGCGCACTGCCTACGCCGAAGCCCAAGAGGCCCTCGAGGCCCTTAGCCCCAGCGAGGTGGAGCGCGCAAGGCAACGCCTGGCCCGCCTGAGCGCCTCCGACGAACAAATACATGGTTTGTGCACCACCGCATGGGCTCTGGGCATCTACAGTCTGCGTGCGCCCCTGCTCGCATTGCGTTTGGCCAGCGTGCATGCGGCCCTGATTGACAAAGATGCGGTGGAAGACGAAGACCTGCAAGTGGCCGCTCGCATGGTGCTCGGCCCCAGAACCACCCAATGGCCCGCCGCCAGCCCCCCACCTGAAAACGAGCCTCCCAACGAGCCCGCAAGCGTATCGGATCACGCACCAGATCGCGAGCCGCCAACCAGTGAGTCACCGCCCAAACCACCACCCGCAACACCACCAGACATTGAAGAACTCATGCTGGCTGCGGCCATGGCCAATCTGCCGCCGAGAATGCTCGATCAGCTCATGCTGGGCTCGCAAACCACCGCACGAACGCCCCATAGCACTCAAGGCACCAGCGGACAAGCCCGCTCTGCCAAATTGCGGGGTCGCCCTCTACCCCCTCGGCGCGGGTCGCCCCATGCGGGCGCACGCATGCATCTGCTGGCCACTCTGCGCGCAGCAGCGCCCAAACAAAAGCTCAGGTTGACAGGGCGAGCCCCACAAGGTCAGGGGCGCTTGCCTTTGGTCCAGATTCGGGCGGAAGACTTTCACATCCACCGCTTTGAGCAACGCAGCAGCTCATGCATTATTTTTGCGCTGGATGCCTCAGGCTCAGCCGCCTACCAACGCTTGGCTGAAGCCAAAGGAGCCGTTGAGCTGTTGTTGCAACAGTCCTATGCCCGCCGCGATAGCGTTTGCGTGATTGCGTTCAGGGGCACCAGCGCACCTGTGTTGCTGCCTCCCACCCGCTCTTTGGTGAGGGCCAAGCGCGCCTTGGAAGGCCTGCCCGGCGGCGGCGGCACACCGGTAGCCTTGGGCCTGCAAGCAGCCTTGCAAACGGCGCAAAACTTAAAGCGTCAAGGCTCCACGCCCCTATTGGTGGTGTTGAGCGATGGTCGCGCCAACGTCACACTTAAAGGCGTGGGTGGGCGCACCCAGGCGCAGGCCGACGCCTTGCATGCCGCTGGCCAATGGCGCGCTCAGGGCTGGAACGCATTGTGGATCGACACCGCCCCACAACCCGAGGCCAAAGCGCAACAACTCGCTGCCACCATGGGGGCCACCTACTTTCCCATGCCCCATGTGCAAGCACAGCGTATGGCAAACGTGGTGGGCGATTTGATGCAGCTCAAAGCCTGAGGCATCAGGCCCTGCCAATGTGGTCTTCCATTTACCCGCCCATGAACTGGGACGCCTACAAAGCGCAGTGGCCTAACGCGTTACACAGCCAATTTGTCAGCACCCCGGGGCTGCGCTGGCATGTTCAGATCATGGGGCAAGGCCCCGTCATGCTCATGTTGCATGGCACTGGAGCGTCCACCCACACGTGGCGGCGCATGCTGCCTCTGTTGGCGTCCCGCTTCACGTTGGTGTGCCCTGATTTGCCGGGTCACGCCTTCACCTCGCCACACGCCAGCTTGAACTTGTCCTTGCCCAATGTGTCGGGATTTCTGGACCAACTGCTGGTTACCCTAAAGCTCAAGCCCAGCGTGGTAGTGGGGCATTCGGCCGGTGCCGCGCTGGGCGCGCATTGGGTGATACACCACAGCCACGCGATAGCCAACACTGCATTGGTAGCGCTCAACCCCGCTTGGTTGGCCCTGCCCGGGCTGGCGTATTGGTTGTTCCCACCTGCGGCCAAGCTTATGGCCCTTAACCCCGCCACAGGGTTTTTAGCAGCCAAGTTTTTGGCTAGCCCCGAACAAGCAGAGCGCTTAATCGCCTCCACTGGATCGCGCCTTAGCCCTCAAGACTTGAGCTACTACGCTGCTTTGCTGGCGTCTTCCACCCACATCAACGGCGTGCTGAGCATGATGTCCAGCTGGAATGTGCAGACACTTGAAGGGCGGCTGCCGGAACTGGTGGGGCCCATACTGATGTGCATAGGCCGTCAAGACCAAACGGTCAGCCCTGCACAAGCACAGAAGGCCGTCAAAATGATGCCCCATGCCCAGACACGATTTTTTGAAGGCTTAGGGCATTTGGCCCATGAAGAAGACCCGCTGCAGGCCTGCGAGGTCATGCTGAAATGGCAAGGTCTAAATCAAGCGAACTAAAACCAAAGAACTAAAACGGACCGTTGAGTTGTATGTTGGCCTGATTCAAAAAACCCGCAGTGGTCACCCAAGCCAAATAGGGCACCAACAACACGGCGGCCACACGGCTGTGGCGCCAAGAGACCACCATCATGGCCACAATAGATGCCCAAAGAAAATACAGTTCTACCAAAGCCCAATCGGGGCGATGCTGCACAAAAAATAACCAACTCCACAAGACGTTGAGGCACAGATTGATCAAAAAAACTACCAAAACAACCAACCGCTCGCGAAGCAAGGGTGCCTGGCGCCATGCCAGCCAGCCACTGAAGGCCCCAAGGGTGAAGATGGTGCTCCAGATCACGCCAAAAGCCGTGTCTGGCGGCTTCCAGTCGGGTTGTTTCAAGGCCTGATACCAAGGTCCCAAGTCCGTAAGTGCACTTCCTATGCCGGCCGTCGTAAAACTGATGACAAAAGCAACAGAAAGAATCAGTGCATCACGCTTCAAACTCATGTACGTACAAGGCCAAACAAATGGGCCAAATCCTTAAAGAAAATGCGCACATGCCGCATAGGGTCAGAGCGAACCAACTCTTTGTTCATGTACGAATCGAACGTTAATTTTTGTACGTCTTTGTCTTCACAGATTTTCACGAATCGTTCGCGTCTTTGATCGTTTTGGTACCAGAAGTACTGCATGATCGCCAGAACCCAAAACACCTTGCCGTGCAGTTTTAAGAACCGTTTGCGCGCCATTTTCAGGCAGGCAGCGTTTCCGGTTGCCAAGGCTTCTTGCACTGTCTCAGCGGCCATACGTCCGCAGGCCATGGCGTAGTAAATGCCTTCTCCAGATGCTGGGGCCACCACACCCGCAGCGTCACCGGCCACCACCACATCTCGACCGTTGTCCCATTTGGGCAGTGGCTTAAGCGGAATGGGCGCACCCTCGCGACGCAAGGTTTTGACTTGGTCTAAGCCGGTTTGAGAACGCAAGGCTCCCACGGCCGAACGCAGTGAAAAACCCTTGTCGGCGCTTCCCGTGCCTACGCTCATGGTGCGACCATGCGGAAACACCCAGCCGTAAAAGTCGGGCGATAAATGTCCTTGGTAGAACACGTCGCAACGTTCTGGGTCATGGCCAGCGTGTGTGGGTGCCTCAATGATTTCGTGGTAAGCAAACACATATTTGGTTTTTTCAGCCCCCTCAATCATTTGTCGCGCCACGCTTGAGCGGGCTCCGTCGGCACCTATGATCATGCGCGCACGCGCCCTGCGCAGGACGCCCAATCCGTGTTTATTGACTTCATTGAAGTGCACCACGGCCACCCCATCTTCATCGCGGGTGATTTTTTGAAAGTCGGCACGGCAACGGTGTGCACCATGCGAGCTGGCACGTGCTCTGAGCCATTCGTCAAACTCGTCGCGGTCCACCATGCCCACAAATCCATTTTCAATGGGAATGTCAACGCGGTTGTCATTGGGGGATACCATGCGCGCGCAACGGGCCTTGGCCACCAATAGGTGGTCTGGGATTTCAAAGTCTTTGATGAGCCTAGGGGGTATGGCGCCACCACAGGGTTTGGTGCGGCCTTGACGGTCCAACAGCAACACCGATCGACCCTGTAGAGCCAGATCATCTGCAGCTGTGGCGCCGCAGGGGCCCCCACCCACCACGATCACGTCGTATTCTTCAGACATCATTGCTGAGCTCCTTGGTAGCTGTCAAAAACAGAATTGGGGGATGAGGACGGCTCGTCCAGCCTAAACACATGCACGGCCACTGCGGCCGACAAGGCAAACATAAGCGCCTCCAGGCCAAAAACGGTGGCATAGGCCAAGCTGGGAGAGGAAATGAGCCAGCGCGCCAAGTCGCTGGCAGCGGTACCGAGCACCCCGCCCAAACCAAAAGCAATGGCTTGTGAGGCACCCCAAAGCCCCATACGGGTGCCCTCGCGACCGCCCTGGCCTTTGCCGGCAAGCCGCATCATGGTGGCAATGGCGGCAATAGAAAATGCACCATTGGCCACACCCAACACAAACACGTTGGACTTCAGTGGCCAGCTCTGGCCTTGTATACCGCCAAGGCACAAACCGGACATGGCCACGGCCGAAATCAAACAGCCCCACACCATCCAGGTGGGTACAGACCCCAAACGGCCTTTGGCCCAACTGCTACCTGCTACGGCAACCCAAATCATCCCGGCCAACACCCCGCTGTGGTGCAAACCAGAGAGCTGCGTAGTGGCTCCTGGCGACATGCCAAATACCGAACCGGCAAAGGGCTCCAAGATCAAGTCTTGCGAGCTGTAGGCCAGCATGGACAAAAACACAAATATGCTGAAAGTGCGGGCTTGCGGCTCAGCCCACACCTCTTGAAACACTTGTTTAAAGCGTTGGCCCGAAGGCAGCACTTGAGCCGAACTGGGTGAAATGGGCGAACCGGTTGAAGTGGGCAATCCCACTGGCCCTTCAAGCCCCCAAAGACTTATAGCCGCCACCAACACCACCGTACAGGCCAAACCAGTCATGACCTGAATCAACACTGCCGGGCTGTAGGGATCTATGAGCTTGCCCACCGAGACGGCGGTAACAGCAAAACCCACAATCATCATCATCCATACCAAGGTGGCGGCCGGCGCCCTCATGTGATCAGGGACGCGTTTGGCCATCAGGGCCAAGAGCGAGGTGCCGCAGGCGCTTACACCCAAGCCAATCATGCTGAACGAAAGCAAGGCCAAGGCCATTCCCGCCCACAGTTCAGAGGCCATCCAAACCGTAGCCACAGAGGCCAAGATACCGCCCAATGCCAAAACCACCACGCCACCCAACATCCAAGGTGTTGAGCGGCGTCCCTCATCAGCTCCAAAGCCCAGGCGCGGTCGAACCATTTGCACACCGTAATGCCACCCCACCAACAGACCCGGAAGCAGCGCGGGCAGTGCCAATTCCACCACCATGATGCGGTTTAAGGTGGAAGTGGTGACCACCACCACAGAACCCAAGCAGGCTTGCACCAAGCCCAAGCGCACAATGTGGAGCCATCCAAAGGGGGGGATGGTCTGCATTTAGCCTCCCCCCTGCGCCAGACTAAGAGACCGCACGGCCCAAGCGCTCACCATCATGCCGGCCACAAACATGGGTACGCCAAAGGCGCTGACCGAGAGGGCTTTTTCAACAGGCTGCTGCACAAATTTGGTCATCAGCGGAAGTTGCGCAGCGCTCAGCAGCAAGACGACCAGGGCATGATCGGGCGCTCCCCAGTAGGTGAGCAACAACACCACGCACCACTGCGCCAACAACATAAAAGCACAGGCCACTTGTGCGGCTCGCTCCACGCCCAATTGAACGGGCAATGAGCGCACCCCCATTTGGCGGTCGCCCTGCACCGCCTTGAAGTCGTTCAGGGTCATGATGCCGTGAGCACCCGCGCTGTACAACAAAGCCAGCCACAAAGACCTTTCATCAGGCAAGGCTCCACCTAGCATCAGGGCGGAACCCGTCACCCACGCCAAGCCTTCATAACTGAGTGCGCAAGCGGTATTACCCAACCAGCCATTGCTTTTGAACCTAAAAGGTGGGGCGCTATAGGCCCAGGCCAGCAGCAGACCCA
>Ga0214921_10005705_pt1 | contig 17472 bp, 17 predicted proteins | sample LL1505_MetaG_FD_177992 | JGI IMG/M metagenome (GOLD analysis project Ga0214921, IMG submission 177992) | Freshwater microbial communities from Lake Lanier, Atlanta, Georgia, United States - LL-1505 | ecosystem: Environmental > Aquatic > Freshwater > Lake | place: USA: Georgia | collected...
TCTGTAGCGACTTCCGAATACCAAGAAACTATCAGTAAGTCTAAAGGCGTTCTACGCGCACTCAGTCTAGCCACCGGGATAAAATCCTAAGGCATCATGACCAAACCCAAGTCTAATAAAAAGAAAGTCCGCGAGGCCAAAGATGACCTGCCCAAAAAAATCGTGCAGGCAACTCCCCCTCCTGTGGTCAATGACGACCCCACAGAGCCTGGTGAGGCTTGGGAAAAACTTTCGCCTGATGAACGTTCACCGCTAAGATCTTACTTAGATCAAATCGGAAAAACTCCGTTACTCAGTTTAGAAGAAGAAACCGCACTGGCTCGAAAAATTCTCAAAGGAGATGAAGCAGCGCGACAGAAAATGATTCAGTCGAACTTGCGCTTAGTCGTAAGAATTGCTCGTGACTACGATGATTTCGGCCTGCCCCTCATGGATTTAATTAGTGAAGGAAATTTCGGACTCATCAAAGCCGTTGAACGGTTCGACCCCGATAAAGGCGGTAAACTGAGTACCTACGCTTCGTGGTGGATTAAACAGGCCATCAAACGTGCACTCGCTTCAAACGGTAAAACCATTCGACTGCCCGTCCACATGGTTGATCGCATCGCTCAAATGCGTCGCATGATTGCCCAACTTACTAAGGAATTAGAACGCGAACCTTCCGACGAAGAAATTGCTCAGTCGATGGAGATACCAATTTCAAAAGTGGTTCACATGAAGTCAGTCGCCAATCGTGCCGCATCGCTCGACCAAGAAGTCGGCGAAGAAGGCGATTCTACTTTGGGTGATTTAGTAAAAGACGAAAACGCGAGTTCTCCTTTTGAAAATCTTCGCAGCAAATCTGACGTCGCTGAAATCAACGAAATGCTAACCAGACTCGAACCACGTGAAGCCGAAGTCATCACACTCCGATTCGGTTTAAATGGTGAAAGTCCTCTGACTCTCGAAGAAATTGGTGCAAAATTTAAACTCACGCGCGAACGTGTTCGTCAGCTGCAACAAGGTGCACTGATGCAACTTCGTCGCATCATGACGGAGCGACAAAAAATGCTGACTACGGAAGATGTAAGAAAAAATCAGTTGGCCGATGCCCGCGCCGAAGTTTTAAGCGAGTTCTTCAAAGCTAAGGGGATGAAAGTACCCGATCAGAATAGCCGCCCCGGCCTTTAATTTTAAGTAGTTTAATTCTTTAATCGCCCTTGGCTTAACTTGGTATCAAGTTGTTCGCGTTAGCTATGTCGAACCTCTTACCTAGCATCCTTCCACAAAGCCGACTAGGCGTGGGAATACTTGCTTGGAAGTTAACCCAAGAGGCACATCAGGGAAGAAATTGGCGATCCCGGTTGGTGAAAAGTCTTGGTGCATCCCTGAGCGCTTTTGCGCAAAAAGATGTCTTTGTTGATTGGCTTAGCTTCTTACAAGAGCCGCAAAATCAAGCGATCCTCGAGGCTAATCTTTTTCACCGTTTTCGCACGCTGCGTGGCTATGTTTCCACCCGCTGGGGAAATGATAAGAAACTTAAAGTACTCAAGGACTCGCTACGATTCTCCCATTTAAAAAGAGGTCCGCTACTTGAATCGCTCACTATCTCGAGGGAGGAAAAATTAACCATCGCCGATGTTCCACTGGGTGAGGATCTGGGTAATATTCAATTTAAGCTATCGAGCACTTATCGTTTCCGTCGCGAAGGCCAATGGACCTTGAGTGTACACTGCGATAAAATCGGTGATGAACTATGCTCGATTGCTTTTGCCGTTGAGGAAGTGAATGGTCAGTGGATTGCCTATGCTGGAGCCATTCAAGGCGGCTCAGGTGCCAATGAAGAGACTATTAAAGCCTCATGGAAGGCCATGCACGGGGTTCGTGCCAAGGCTATGGCTATCTTTGCTCTGCAAGAAGTGGTGAGCGCTCTGGGTGTCAGTCGACTCCTGGGAGCCGGTAATTCGATTCAAATGAGTTCGGGCAAACACATGATCTCTGTGCCCTGGAATAAAATCTCTTTTAACTACAATCAAATGTGGGAAGAGGCGGATGGCAAAGCCGTTGACTCAGGTTGGTTTGAGTTACCAATCCGTGAGATTCGTCGCAGTCGTGAAGAGATTAAGACAAACAAGCGGGCACTTTATACGCGACGCTATGCACTCTTTGATCAGCTCAGTGCGGCCGTGACACAAACCCTAGGCGCCAAGTAAACTCGCTAAACAAAAAGGGCTCCGTTTCCGGAGCCCTTAAGTGTTTAAACTCTAATCCTAAGATTAGTAGTTATAGCGAACAGCAACTGACTTCATGTTGTCACCGCTAACGTCCGAAGCACCAAAAGCTACAGAGAACTGCTTGTTCACGTTGTATGCTAATTCGTAGCTCCAAGGATTATTGGGGGTAACTGAACTTTGGTTATGGCTGTAACCAAGAGAAATCTCGAGACCAGCAACTACTTCGCTGAGTGAGCGACGGAGATTGATACTTACACCATCGTCTCCTCCGTTGGTGATGCTCACAGTGGCATCAATACCATTTGTGACGTTTTTGAAAACGTAACCAATGTCGATAACAGTGTCCGAAGAAGGACTTGCTGCAACTTGATGTAAGGAAACCAGAACATTTGAACCACCAATTAGGTTCGAGATGCTGATATCACGATTTGTAGCACCACTGGTGTTTTGAGAAACAGTGACGCGGTTGTAGGAGAGACCCGATGCAGCAGCTGCAGGAGCAGCGGCACCTGCGTCAGCAAAAGCTGCAGCAGTGAGAGTCGTGAGGGTGAGGATAGGTAGGATATGCTTCATAGCGGATACACATTTGTAACATGCATGGTCTCGAATCAAGCACAAATTGCCGATTTTCCGTCATACCCACACTTTACTCACAATCATTAGTCACCTTATTCACAATTCTAGCCAATAAAAACAGCCTTTTTCTACGTTTTAACAAATTTTAAAAATAAATCATAAAAATGCCCATTTTCGGTAGTTTTTAGTATTTTCAAGATCTGTATCAGTGAAATCGGGAATATTTCCCTTACAATAATCTCAAAACAAAAAGGCCGCCGTGATTTAACCAGGGCGGCCTTTAAATTCGAAGGAAAATTCCTCGTGTGTATGTCGTTGAACTCCAACGACCGAGGATTTTTGCGGACAGTTTGCGGACAAGTTAACTGCCAACTCTGCTAATTTACCCGAGTGATTTTAGCGCGCAAGTATTATCCGCAAATCCGTTGCAGAAAATACTCAGATCAAAGCGACAAGGTTTCACGCAATCGATCTCGCGCGGAAGCGACGCGATGTTCGACCGCCTTGGCAGTCAGCCCGAGGGCTTCCCCGGCCTCCTGATGCGACAGACCTGAATAGGCGGTTAGGATCAATGGCTCGCGCAAACCTTCAGGCAGACGCTGGACTGCGGCACGCACCATGGCGGCGCGCTCATCGGCATCGGCGGTGTCCTCGACCGAACCCTCGGGAATCTCCGGAGTCAGGCCGGTAAACCTCGCCAGCCGTCGCAGCCAGCTGCGCCGCCGGTTCCTGGCCAGGTTGATCGCGATCCCGAAGACCCAGGTGGAAACGTTTCCACCGGTGAAACGCTCGGAGGTCCGCCATGCCGTCGCGAAGGCCTCGGCGGCGACCTCCTCCGCATCGGCCGCATCGGGAAGCAGGCGATGGAGGTAGCCGCGGATGCGCGGGTTCAGCTCATCGAAGAGCACCCGCCATCCAGCCTGGTCGTCCTTTGCAGGTAGGCCGTTCATCGGGCCTTGTGGTGTCCGTCGACGCCGGGAGCGCCCTCATGGGAGAGGGCTTCGACCTGCGGCAGGATGAGCGCGACGTAGGCTTTTCCCTTCTCGGGCGGCATGCAGCCGGCAATCGCGAGCACGTGCTCGCGACGGGAACGCTCGCAGCGTCCGAGAGCGGCCTCGAGGCCGGCCTTGGACTCGGGGCCGGGCTTCGCCTCCATGGCGAGCTTGGCCTGCCTCACCGCCTCGCAGTGAACCTCGCACTCCTTCTCGAACTCGCCCTGGAGCGCGGCGATCCGGCCGATGGCGGCGTCATCGAGCCCGAACTCGGCGCGCAGCCACGCGGCCTCCGAACGCTGCTCGCACGCCGCGGCCATCCTGAAGTCCCGAATCGCCCACCAACCTGCGAACCCGGCCAGGAGCGAGAGGACCAACACGGTGATCAGGAGCCGCCCCCTCATCGGGCGGAAGCCTCCACGATTGAGCGCGCATGAAGCTTGGCCATCTGCTGCGAGTCCTGGTTGTTCGAGCGCCAGCCAGCCAGTCCGCCGACCAAGAAGACCGCCATGGCGACGGCCGAGACGCGAAGCACCGGACTGGGCCTGGGCCCCCTGAGGATGTCGCGGGAAAAGTCCTCGCAACGGCGGGGGGAGACCTGCCAAGCGGACATCAACTCGTCGATGGGTTTGTTGCTCATATTGACTGTTTAATGTCCGGACACCCCGGTGTCCACCCTAAGGCCATTCGGGTGACCATAAAACATTCCGGGGGGAACCGGGGATGCGCACATGAATAGGTATGCGGATCAACACGGTGCAGCCAATCAAGCGGGTGTCGGCGTGGGGTCTCCTCATGCTCGCGACCTTACTGGCCGCCCCTGCGCAGGCCTGCGAGATCTGCCGCAAGGCCTACTTCGACGCGATGGAAGCGGCCCCCAAGGCCTCGGCCCTTCACCCGGAAGCCCGCGTGGTCGAATACCGCCTCTCCATCTCCGAGCAGACCTTGAGTCCGGCAGGACAGCCGACGCAGGCCCTGACCATCAACGGGGGCACGCCAGGCCCCGTGCTGCGCTTCAGGGAAGGCGACGTGGCCCGCATCACCGTGGTCAACGGCCTGGCAGACGACTCGACGTCCCTCCACTGGCACGGGCTACTCGTCCCCAACCTGCAGGACGGAGTGCCGGTCGTCACCACACCCGTGATCGGCCCCGGGCAGTCGCGCACCTTCGAGTTCCTGATCCGCCAGAACGGCACGTACTGGTACCACAGCCACACTGGCCACCAGGAACAGCGCGGCGTCTACGGCGCGATCGTGATCGAACCGAAGGAGGTCGAAAAGCTGGCCGACCACGACCAGGTCGTCATCCTTGGCGATTGGACGAACGAGCACCCGGCCGAGGTCCAGCGCTCGCTGCTGCGCGGAAGCGACTGGTACTCCTACCGCAAGGGCACGGCGCAGTCGCTCATCGGCGCCTACCAGGCCGGCAAGCTCAAGGAATACCTCGATGGCCAGAAGTCCCTGGTTCCCCCGATGGACCTCTCCGACGTCGCCTACGACGCCTTCCTGATGAACGGACAGCGCCGCCTCCAGCTTCCCGGCAAGCCGGGCGAGAAGGTGCGCGTGCGGCTGATCAACGCAGGGGCAGCCAGCTACTTCTACCTCGATGCCGCTGCGGGCCCGCTCCGGATCATCTCCGCGGACGGCCAGGACGTGGTCCCCTTCGAGCAGAAGCGCCTGCTGATCGGGCCTGCCGAGACTTACGACGTGCTTCTCACCGTGCCTGCCTCGGGCTCCTGGGAACTCCGCTCCACCGCGCAGGACGGCAGCGGGTCGGTCTCGGCCTGGATCGGCGAAGGGTCACCGCATGAGGCGGCCCCTCCGCCCAAGCCTGACCGCTATGGCATGAGCGCCTACCTGTCCTCCATCCTCGACCAGATCGACCCCGAGCCCGGCGCCCAGGAACCTGAGCGACCGATCTCGCCCTACGCCAAGCTGCGCGCCGCCAAGCCCCACGCCGTCGCCGCCTCCCACCGGGAGCTGACGCTCAAGCTGACAGGCGACATGATCCGCTACGAGTGGAGCTTCGACGGGCTCGACCCCCGCGAGGCCGAGGCGATCAAGGTCAAGGAAGGCGAGACGATCCGGCTGCGCCTGGTGAACAACAGCATGATGCATCACCCGATCCATTTCCACGGCCACTTCTTCCGCCTGGTGGACGCAGCCGACAAGGACCCAGCGACCTCCCCGCTGAAGCACACGGTCGACGTCCCCCCGATGAGCGTGAGGACGATCGAGTTCACGGCCGACGAGGGCCAGGGAGACTGGCTGATCCACTGCCACCTGCTCTACCATCACATTACGGGCATGGTGCGCACGATCCGCGTGACCGGTGCCGACGGCGCGGAGCCGCCGCATCCCGCGGCCACGCACGCCATGGCGACGACCTACGCCTGGGGCCAGGCCGCCTTCACCAACGCTTCCGCGACGGGCTACGCGACAATCCAGTCCGGACGCGACAACCTCTACGTCAGGTGGGAGGAGGGCCTGCGCCGCGGCGACGGTCATGAGCGGGAGATCAGCTACCAGCGCTACCTAGACACGCGCCTGTCGCTCGTCGCCGGCTACCGCTTCGGCAACCTGGACGGCGACCGGGACGGACCCTTCGCCGGCGCAGCCTTCCGCCTGCCCTACTTCGTCGACCTAGGCCTGACCCAGCAGTCCGGAGGGGAAACCCGGGCGGCCTTGGCCAAGAGCCTGCAGCTGACCGACCGGCTCTCGCTCGACCTCTCCTACCGCTACGGCAGGCGCACCCACGCGTCCACCGCGGCGGACCTCCGCTACCTCCTCACCAAGGACCTCTCGCTCACCGCCGGCTATAGTTCCGACTTCGGGGCCGGCGCCGGCATCCTCATCCGCTTCTGACCACCACCAACCCACACCACCATGAAACACGCCATACTCGCCATAATGCTCTCAGCCTGCGGCCTGATCGCCGCCGACAAGCCCGCCGACGCGAAGCCCTACCCCCTCGACAAGTGCATTGTCTCCGACGAGAAGCTCGGCGCCGAGGGCAAGCCCGTCGTCTTCGTCCACGAGGGACAGGAGATCAAGCTCTGCTGCCAGGACTGCCGCAAGGACTTCGACGCCAACCCGGCCAAGTACCTGGCCAAGCTGCCCAAGGCCGACTCCAAGCCGGCCGGCGCGGAGCACAAGATGTGCGCCTGCTGCGCCGACGCCGCCAAGCCGGCGGAAGCGGCGAAGCCCCATGAGCACGGTGACAAGGCCGGCATGAAGTGCCCGGATTGCTCCTGCTGCTGCAAGGACCACGGAGCCAAGGCCGACGGCCACGACCATGACGCGAAGCCGGCGGACGCCGCCAAGCCCCACGAGCACGGCGACAAGGCGACGAGCGCCGACAAGGCCGAGGCCGCCAAGCCCTACCCTCTGAAGAACTGCATCGTCTCCGACAACGACCTAGACTCGATGGGCGAACAGGCTTCGTTCGTCTACCAAGGCCAAACGATCAAGGTTTGCTGCAAGCCCTGCATCGCGAAGTTCGAGAAGAATCCAGCCAAGTACCTTAAGAAGCTCGAAGGCAAATAAGCCTTCCGAAGCCCCGCAGAAGCGGGGCTTTTTATTGGGCAAGACCGCGAGCGTTCCTCGCCTCCGATGAGTATCAGGATGTGCTGACCTGATGAACGATGCTCCGACCTCCAAACAGTGCGACCCGGCGTGTGACATGACGGGCGGTGCTTATTCTCCTTTGCGACATAGGCACGAGGGAACGACCTACTATTTCTGTAACCCGAGCTGCCTGCGGAAATTCCAGGCGGCTCCGGACAAGAATCTGCGTGCTCCCGACCAGGCCGACGGTGACAATACTTGCTGCACGGTCGAGTCGACGGACGGACTGACCTACTCCTGCCAGAAGCGAACCAACTGTAACATTACGGTTGGCCCAACAAACCGTCCCTGATCACAAGCCTCCTATAAATCCAGCGCAATTGCCACGCCGCCTGATTTAAAGGCAGATCGCTCAGTGGGCGCAAGTACAGCCATACTCCTGACGCTTGCACTCTCCGCAGAGGGCGGTGTTCAAAGTCAGACGGAAGTTCGTCGGTTTGGCGTCCGCCGCGGCGCGGACTTGAACCACGATGGCCGCCGGCTCCTTGGCTTGCAGCGGTTCCTTGGTGATGAATCCATTCGGATGGGGCTCAAGGATGACATCCTTACCGTCGACCTTAACGACGACGATGCGGTCGCCTCTGGGCACGGGCTTGCCGGCGGCGTCGGCGAAGGTGACCGTGGCCTTGCGGTCCGACTGGATCACGAATTGCGCGCGCAGTCCGGGTGCCTCCAGACGGCGACCAGGCTGGACGTCGGTAGCCGGCTTGGCGGGCTCGGCGGCGATCAGGGCGCCGATTGAAAACAGGGAGAGAAGGAGGATTTTCATGGTTGGGTGGTTGTTGGGGTGGGAGAAGAGGAGAAACGCGCCTCGACCCAGTCATAAAGGACAGGGAGAAGCAGGAGCGTCAGGGCAGTGGAAGTGAAGATTCCCCCGATGACGACGGTCGCCAGCGGCTGCTGCACCTCGGCCCCTGGACCGGTCGAAAGGGCCATGGGCACGAAGCCCAAAGAAGCGACGAGCGCGGTGATGAGCTTGGGACGCAGCCGGGTGACGGTGCCGTCGACCACCGCGAGGCGGAGCGGGCGGCCTTCCGCCCGCAGCTGGTTGATGAAGCTCATCAGCATGATGCCATTGAGGACCGCGATGCCCGACACCGCGATGAAGCCGATACCGGCCGAGATTGTGAAGGGCATGCCTCGCAGCCAGAGTGCAAGCACGCCGCCTATAGCCGCGAGCGGCACGCAGGTGAAGACTAGTGCCGCCTGACGAAAACTGCCAAAGCCGGCATAGATGAGGAGCAGGATCAGCCCAAGCGCCGCGGGGACGACCAGCGTCAGGCGCTCGCGCGCCCGCTGCAGGTTCTCGAACTGGCCACCGAACTCCCAATAGACGCCGCCGACCGGCTTGACCTCGGACTTGAGTTTGGCCTCGGCTTCGCGCACAAAGCCCTCGGTGTCACGGCCGCGGACGTTGATGAGGATGGCCAGACGGCGGCGCGCGTCCTCGCGGGTGATGACGCCCGGACGTTCGACCAGTTTGACGTCAGCCACCTTGGAGAGCGCGACCATCGTACCGGAGCCATCCTCGGCAGAGACCGGGAGATCGCCGATCTGCGAAGGCGAAGTACTTTCGGCACCAGGCAGGCGAACGACGACCTCCATGGGACGCCCCGAAGCGGGCAGCTGCCCCGCCCTCGCGCCGCCCAAGGCGGTCGAGACGATGTCGTTGAGCTCCTCCGCATGCAGGTTACGACGGACCAGTTGGTCTCGCTTTGGAACGATGTCGACCGAGGGCAATAAGCCTGAGGCCTCGAACACGACGTCTCCGCCGCCGGGAATCTTACGGAGCACGGCCACCGCCTGCTCGGCCACGGCTTCCATATTGGAGAGTTCGTCGCCGAAGATCTTCAGCGAAAGATCGGCTCGGGAGCCGGCCATGATTTCATTGAAACGCAACTGGATCGGCTGGGAGAACATCGTGGTCTGCCCGGGGACGGTCCGCTCCAGGAGTTCGGACATGAGTTCGACGAGCCTTGCCTTATTGATGGGCGAACCACCTTCACGGCGCCACGTGTCGCGGGGTTTCAACTTCACATAACTATCCGCGACGTTCGGCCCCATCGGATCGCTGGCGATCTCGGCGGTACCGATGCGCGCGAAGACATGGTCGACCTCCGGAAACTTGGCACTCAGGAGGATCTCAGTGCGCTTCTGCAGGTCCATCGAGGAGGCCAGATCAAGGCTGGAGGCTCGGACGAACTGGATGCTGATGGAACCTTCGTCGAGCTGCGGGATGAAATCGGCCCCGAGACGCGTGTAGCCGACGGCGGCTGCGAGGGCCGCGAGCGAAGTGGCGACGACGGCCGCGGTTCGATGGGCGAAGCACCATCCAAGCATCGCCGAGAAGACCGACTTGAGACGGCGGATCAGGCCACCTTCCTCGGCATGACCTTCAGCCCGAAGCCAGAAAGAAGCCAGGGCAGGCATGACGGTCAGGGCGACGAGCGCGGAAGCCGCCAAGGCGACCACGACGGCCGCGGCCATGGGCTTGAACATCTTCCCTTCGATACCCTCGAGGGCGAAGATCGGCACATAGACCAAGGTGATCACGGTCACGCCAAGGAACATCGGGCCGGCGACCTCGCCGGCGGCGGTCGACAGCTCGGCAGTACGCTCATCCTCGGTCAGGGGTCGCCCGAGGGCCCGGACACGCTCCTCAAGCCGTCGCAGGAAGTTCTCCACCATCACCACGGAACCGTCAACGATGAGTCCGAAATCGATGGCGCCCAGACTCATCAGATTGGCGCTGGCCTTGGAAACGGCCATGCCGGTGAGCAGGAGAAGGAACGAGAGGGGGATCGCCAAGGCGACGAGCAAAGCGGCCCGCCAATGCCCCAGCAACACCAGCAGGACGACCACGACGATCAACGCCCCTTCGAAGAGGTTCGTCTCGACGGTCCGGATGGTCGCGCCGACGAGGTCGGAGCGGTCGTAGAGCACGGTAAGCTTCACGCCCTCCGGCAGGTGGGTACCGATGGCGGCGAGCTTCTCGACCGCGCGTTTCGAGACTTCGCGGGAGTTCTCACCGGCTAGCATGATGGCGGCGCCGACGACGGCCTCCTGCCCGTCGACGGTGGCCGCACCCATGCGGGAGGCGTTGCCGACCGAAACGCGGGCGACGTCACCCACGGTCACGGCGGGACCGAGGCCGGCGGGGCGAAGCGGTATACCAGCGATATCCTGGGCGGTCCGCACGCGAGTGTCAGCGCGGACCGTGAAGGCCTCGCCGCCGAGCGTGACGACACCGCCCCCGGCGTTCTCGGTGTTACGACGGACGGCCCTGAGCAGTTCTGACATGGGTACGCCTGACTTGGCAAGCTTGGCGAGGTCGGGTTCGACGAGCATCTGGCGCTCGTGCCCGCCGATGACGTTGACGTCCGCCAGTCCCGGCGTGGAACGGAGCGCCGGGCGCACGCGCGTGTCATGCAACAGGCGCAAATCACGTAGGCGCGTGGACTCGTCGGCCGGCGCCTTGGCATCGGCGGCGTAGCCGATCGAGTAATAGACGATTTCCCCGAGTCCGGTGCTGATCGGCGCCATCACGGGTACGGCACCCGGCGGCAGGTTGCCGGAGGCCTGCCCGATACGTTCGGTCACGAGCTGGCGGGCGCGGAAGATATCGGTACCATCCGCAAAGATGAGCGTGACCTGCGAGAGCCCGGTCTTGGAGAGCGAACGGAACTCGACCAAGCCCGGTAGGCCTGAGAGCTCGGATTCGAGCGGGATGGTGACGCGCGACTCCGCCTCGTCGGCGGCGTAGGAAGGCAAGGCGGTGTTGATCTGCACCTGCGGGCCGGTGATGTCGGGCATGGCATCGATCGGGACGCGCGTGGCGGACCAGGCTCCGAGCAGGCAGAGCAACAGGGCGCAGGTGAGCACGACCGCGCGGCGGCGGATGGACCAGCGAGCGAGGGCTGCGATCATCTCAGTGGCCGTCGGTGCAGCCGACGCCTCCCTTGATGGCCTGGAGTTCTGCGAGCCAGAGGCCCCACACGCCCGCGATGGCGATCACGTCGCCCTCGAGCAGACCGTCGGCGACCTGGATCGAGCCGTCAGACTCGACGCCTGGCTTCACCTCGGTGCGCAACCAGCGCTGGCCGTTCTGGACGAATACGAAGGCCCCCTCGGAGTTCCGGAGCAACGCATCGACCGGAACCAGGACGCGATCGGCCTTGGCCTGGGCCTCGGCCTTGCGCAGGCCGATGAACTCGGCCGCATCTGGGGTCAGCAGCAGGCCCTGCCCTTTCTTGAACTCGGCGGCCTTGGCCGGAGGAACGGCACCCTCTATTTGACCTGAAGTTGCCTGCTTGCCGCAGCCAGCCAACGCGACGACCAGGAGAATGGAACTGAAGGTCTTCATCGGGACGCGACGGGATTGAAGGGAACGCCGCTGAGTTCGCGCAGGCGGAAGCCGGCCTCGACGGCCTGCTCCTGAATGAGCAACGCGGAGTCGACAGCCTCGAGATAACCAGCCTGGGCATCCATGAAGAGCTGCAGCGACAAGGCGCCGGCACGGAAGTGAGACTCGGCGAGTTTGGCTGCTTCCGAAAAACGCACCGCCGGATCGTCCTTATGCATGCGCAGCTGGTCGACCTTGGAGGCATAGGAAAGCCAGGTCTGTCCGAGGTCCTTCTCGACGTCACGCCAGGCCGCGGAAATGGCGGACTTGGACTGCCGGCGGCGCTCATTGGCCGAACGCTCGGCGGCGCTCGAGCGACCGCTCACCGGCAGCGGGATGTCGAACCGGAGGCCCACAATGGTCTCACGCCCGCCGACGCGGTCCTGCGAGACGTACGGACCGGCCGTGAAACCCGGCACGCTGTCCGAGCGTGCGAGGTCGGACTGCAGGCTGAGCTGCTCGGACTCGAGCACGTGCATCCGGTAGGAGAAATTGCCCTGCTGGGCGGCGGCCAGGAGCTCCTCGAGCTTAGGGGCATCCTTGAGCGCGAGCACCGGGGCCTTGACGGTGAGCGGAGCGAGCGAAGGCGCGCCGCGCAGCTGGTTCATCTCCAGCAAGGCCTGCTGCAGCGCCAGGCGCGCCTCCTCGGCACGGCGGCGGGCGACGACCTCGGCGGCCTCGACCGACCGCAGTTCGATGGTCGGGGCGGGACCGGAAGGATCGCGTCCGACCAAGGCCTTGCGTAGGCCGGCGAAACGCGCGGCGACTTCTTCGCAAGCCTGGGCGCGGACTTGGGCGCGGGACAGGCGATAGGCGAGCACTGCGGCCTTCGCCTCCAGCGCTTGCTCGAAACGACCCAGGCCGAGTTTGGCGGCCTCGATCTGGCGGTCGGCGATGGCCCGACGGAGGCGCAGCCGCTCCGGCCATTCGAAAGTCTGGCTCAGCGAAGCCGTCCAGACCTGACCTTCATCCAGAAAAGCCCCACCCGCATCACGCAGACGCTTACGGCCGACCTCAAGGGACAGCACCGGATCCGGGTTGGATGAGGCAGCCGAACCAGACTCGCGTTCGGCAGCCAAGGCGGCGACATAGGCCTGGCGCTCCGGGTTGGACTCGACCGCCTGGCGGACCAGTTCGGCGACATCGACCGGAGCGGGCGATGGAGTTTCGGCCGCACAGAGCAGGCCAGGAAGAAGGAGAATCGGAGATAGGAATCGGAAAATGGTCATGGATTTGGATGCATGCGGGCGCGTGCCCAGGGTGCCCCCTTGGACGACGGCATAATGATACGTCACTCCCTACGGCCGTCGCGGTCGTAGGGATGAAGGGCGGACAAGCCGCCGACCTAGGACCGAATCAGACCCGCAGACACATCGTCCCCGCCCTCAAGGCAGGCGGACGAAGAACATCGGAAGCCGATAACCGAAAAGTTTCCGCGGCGCACGAGGAGATGCGGCGGACCGAGTAGACATGGAACTCAGGCTGAAAAGGTTTTCGGGCCGAAACCTTGACCAAATCAGCGAGAGCCAAAGGTTCATCAGCGAGCGCGACAGCGGAAGCCGGCGAGACACAGTCGGAGCAGTCGTCGGGGCGGGTGCAGGCCTTGCCGGCATGCTCGCAGGAGGACTCCTCGGGACAGACGCAAGCATCGGAAGCGAGCAGCCCGGCCGACGCCCAGAGAAATAGGGCGAGGCAAGCGAAAAGCCTGGATCGGACTGCGAACACGACCCTTTTAGTAAGAGGGGGCCTAGACGAAGTCAAGCGGCATGTCGAAATGCCTGAGAAGGGATGGCGATCGGGTCACCAGACGCGAATGCAACCGTGACAACCAAGCAGGCTGAAACCAGAATCAGTCTAGATGGAACCCCTGACACCACCAAGCAAGAACAGTGTGGACGACGGCGGCTGTAGGAATTCCTCCGCGGGAACAAAGAATACCGGCAGCTGCGGATGCCATGACAATGAACTATTCGAAACGAACTGGCACCAGACGGGGAAAGGCCGGCTTGCCATCTCCATGGCGCTGCTCATCTGCGTCTCATGGGCCGTCGAGCACTTCACCCCGGGCGCAGGCAAATGGCCTTTCGTCGGGGCCAGCCTGATCGGACTGGCGCCGGTGGCGAGGACCGCCTTCGCCGCGCTGCGCGAAGGGCGTCCCTTCACGATTGAAAGCCTGATGACGATAGCGGGGACCGGCGCGCTGTTCATCGGAGCCGCGGAAGAGGCGGCCGTCGTTGTCTTCCTGTTCGCCGTGGGCGAGCTGCTGGAGGGCGTGGCCGCCGGCAAGGCGCGGCAAGGCATTCGCGCGCTCGCCGACCTGGTCCCCAAGACGGCCAGACTACTCGAGGATGGCGTCCCGCGGGAAGTGCCTGCGGCGAACCTGCTCGTGGGCCAGCTGGTCCTGGTGCGTCCGGGCGACCGCATACCCTCGGACGGCGAGATTGTCGAAGGATCTTCAGGCATCGACGAAAGCCCCGTGACAGGGGAAAGCGTGCCCAAGACGAAAGGCCCGGGTGACCCTGTCTTCGCCGGATCGATCAACACCGAGGCTGCCCTCAAGGTCCGGGTCACCAAGGCCCAGGAGGACAACACGATCGCCCGCATCATCCGTCTGGTCGAGGAGGCCGAGGCCACGCGTGCGCCGACCGAACGCTTCATCGCGCGGTTCAGCCGATGGTACATGCCGGCCATCGTGGCGTCAGCGGCCCTGCTGATGGCGGTGCCTGCCCTCATATTTGGACAGCCTTGGGAGACTTGGACCTACCGGGGCCTCTCGCTGCTCCTGATCGGATGCCCCTGCGCCCTGGTCATCTCCGTGCCCGCCGCGATCGCCGCGGCGCTATCCGTCGGTGCCCGCCGCGGGCTCCTCATGAAAGGAGGGGCGGTCATCGAGGCCGCCGCAAAAGTGTCGCATGTGGCCTTCGACAAGACCGGCACGCTGACTTACGGGCGCCCCGTCGTGACCGACGTGGTCACATTCGGCGAGACCAGCGAAGAACAAGTGCTCGCCGTGGCGGCCGCCATAGAGACGAGTTCGAGCCACCCCTTGGCCGTCGCGATCCTGATGCGGGCCAGAGCGGCGAAGGTCTCGCCGGCCCATTCAAGCAACGCCAAGGTGATTGCCGGCATAGGGGCGACGGCCACCGTCACCGGCACCCCCGCCTGGATAACCTCCCCCCGCCATGCGGCGAAGAACGGAGGCCTGAGCGAGGAGGGCCTGCGCAAGGCGGCCAGTCTCGAAGCGGAGGGTAAGACAGCCGTGGCGGTGTTCCGGGACAACGGCCCCTTGGGGCTCATCGCGGTGAGGGACGAGCCCCGTAGGGACGCCCGCGAGGCGGTGCGGCAACTGAAATCAATGGGAGTTTCCTCCGTGGTGCTGACAGGAGACAACCCGCGCACCACGGCCGCCATCGCCAGCGGCTTAGGCCTCGAATTCCGAGCCGACATGATGCCCGCGGACAAGTCTAAGGCCATCCGCGAGATGGCTGAGCAGGGCGGCGTCATGATGGTGGGCGACGGGATCAACGACGCTCCGGCCCTTAAGCAGGCGAACGTCGGCGTGGCGATGGGGTCTGGCACCGACGTCGCGCTCGAGACGGCCGACATCGCGATCCTCCGGGACCGGGTGACGGATGTCGCGACCCTGATTCGACTGTCCCGCGCGACTATGACGAACATCCGCCAGAACATCGCGTTGGCCTTCGGTTTCAAGCTCGTCTTCCTCGCGACCACGGTGTTGGGCCTGACAGGACTCTGGGCCGCCATCCTCGCCGACACTGGTGCGACCATCCTCGTGACACTCAACGCGCTTCGGCTTCTACGGCTCAACCCCGAGGGCGATCAGATTAAAAATTCGAAGCCTGCCATCCCACAATAGTATCAAAGAAAGGATCGAGGATCGCAGGCTGGTCAGGTCACTCTAGATGGGGCTAGTTGAAATATTGCTCGAGGGTGATTTAATCAAAAATATCCCAAAATCCGCGCAAATCAGTAAGGCTCGAGTTTCGTTTTGATTAAACAACGACAGCTAAAAATGGCCATTCCATTTGCTACTTCCGCATCCCTTGCCCAAGCAGATCATCTCTAGGACTGTCCTGATACATCCGAATCACCTTACCTGTGGCCGTAGGGATACCTTTTATCTCCATCGGGAATAGGCGCCGAGCGTCGACCTTAAGGGAGGATAGTCTGTTTTCATAAGCGAGGGCCTTATCGAGCATCCGGCGGCCGTACGGGCTAAGACCATCGATAAAGGCCTTCTGCGATCCATCCTTGGCCGACAATTCAGCTAGAGGCTCAGATGACTTAATACCCTGCTCAAAGCGCTGGGCGGTGTAGCCATAGGCCAGGAGGCGAAGGTACAGCCGTTTGGCCGCGTCAACGTCGCCCGCGTAGATTGATCTGCGGAAGTTCCGCACGAATCTTTCCAACCCATGGGGACAAACGCAAAAGCCTTGGCTCGCTGCGGACAGTTTGCGGACAAGCTTTTGCCCAACTGCGCTAAATTTGCCTAACTCTGCTAATGGCTCACCCCTAAATTCAGGGTTTTAGCCATATAACAAAATGAAATTGGCGGAGAAGATGGGATTATATCCAAACTTCTAATTACTTAGCAGCGCGTTTGAACTTAGTATTAAACTTCTCAACGCGACCAGCAGAGTCAACGAAGCGCTTCTCACCGGTGTAAGCTGGGTGAGAATCCATCGTCACTTCACGACGGATCACGAAGTGTTCAACGCCGTCGATTACTTTGGTTTCTTTCGACTTAATCGTCGAACGAGTAGGAAATTCGCGACCTGTGGAGACGTCGATAAAGACGACAGGATTGTATTCAGGATGGCCTTCTTTCTTCATATAAATCAGGTATTTGGTGAGTTTTATCCTTGGCGCGCTTTGTAGCGAGGATGGGTTTTGTTGATCACGTAGATGCGGCCTTTACGACGCACAACTTGGCAATTGGGGTGACGCTTTTTGAGCGATTTAAGTGAGGATGAAACTTTCATAGTCTTCTATATGTAAGGTGGTCGTGTTATACGGCAGGTCGGTCAACAAACGCTTCCCTCTCCCATCTGTCAACGGGATTTCCTAGACTTGTAGCAGGTCCCGTTTTGGATAAGTTAATAACCCATGACTGCCCAAATTCGCCCAGCCAAGTTGGCTGATTGCCCCGAAATTAACCGAATTTACAATTACTACGTCCGGAATAGCACCTGTACCTGGCATTCAACCGAGGAAACCTTAGAAAATCGTAAAAATTGGCTCAAATCGCGCTCCCCCGCCCACCCAGTTATTATCGCCGAAATCGGAGACCAAATCGTCGGCTGGGGCTCTATCTCTACTTACAACAGCCGCCAAGGCTGGGCTGCCACGGTTGAAGACTCGGTTTTTGTGGATCACGAGTTTCACCGCCAAGGCATTGGCAAAAAGCTCTTACAGGCCTTACTTAAACTCGCAGAAGAACTCGGCCATCAATCGGTCATTGCACGAATTTCCGGCGAACAATCCGCGAGTATTCAATTACATGAGTCAGTGGGGTTTACACAGGCTGGACTGCTTAAAGGCGTTGGCAAAAAATTCTCCAAGGATCTCGACTGCGTCTATATGTTAAAGTCGCTGCGCAAGCCCTAACCTTGACACCCCTCGCCCACATTCTTTGCTCAAA
>Ga0214921_10005707_pt1 | contig 17469 bp, 15 predicted proteins | sample LL1505_MetaG_FD_177992 | JGI IMG/M metagenome (GOLD analysis project Ga0214921, IMG submission 177992) | Freshwater microbial communities from Lake Lanier, Atlanta, Georgia, United States - LL-1505 | ecosystem: Environmental > Aquatic > Freshwater > Lake | place: USA: Georgia | collected...
TTGCCACTCTCTTCCCCGAAAAGCGCGCGCACTATTTAAATATTCTGCACGCTTCGTGGCCACTCGGCATGGTTGTCGGTGCACTCGCTACTTACATTCTCGGATCACTTCTCCACATCGGCTGGAAAGGACAATTAGCATTCTACCTTGTTCCAACCCTTGGATATGCATTGCTCTTCTGGAACCAAAACTTTCCTAAGTCCGAAGCCGCAGAAAAAGGAGCGAGTTTTTCGGAGATGCTCAAAGATGTCGGCCTACTCGGTGCAGCAGTCGCTGGATATCTCTTAGCAATTTTCTTAGGTAATATTCTGGGCAACAGTATGGTCGGTTACGCAATCGGCGGAATGATTGTTATCGGCGTCGGAGTTATTACCCGATTTTCCTTTGGCTCACTCTTGCTCTTCGTTCTCTTTATTACTCACGCACTCGTTGGAGCAGTGGAATTAGGAACTGACGGCTGGATTGAATCCATCACCGGAAATCTTTTCACCGCCGAACAAGGTAAAATTTTATTCATCTGGACCTCGGCGATTATGTTCGGCCTCAGATTCTGTGTTGATTTCATTGAGAAACGTTTAGGCCTCTCGCCGATTGGTCTGTTATTCCTTGCTGCTACTACCGCATTTATCGGACTTCGTCTCGCAAGCGGAATGGAAAGCTTCGCTGTCGCCCTGATTGCACTTGGCATCTACGCCTTCGGTAAAACTTTCTTCTGGCCAACAATGTTAGCGGTCGTGGGTGATCGCTTCCCGCGCTCGGGTGCAGTCGCCATGTCCATCATGGGCGGAATTGGAATGTTGTCCGCCGGACTCGTGGGCGGTCCAGGCTTAGGCTACGCGAAAGATCGCTATACTGCCGAAGCACTCAGCAAAGACGCCCCCGCAGTTTATGAATCTGCCAAAGCATCCACGGTTTCTAATTATTTATTCTTAAAGCCCGTCACCGCAGTTGATGGTGCTAAATTAGAGGCAGCGAAAAAGGCCGGAGAAAAAGGAACCCCCGACCAAAAAGCTATCGTTAAAGCTAATCAGCAAGGCGATCGTGCCACCCTCAAAGCGGATTCTTACATCCCGCTCAGCATGGCGATTATCTACTTACTACTACTCTTCTACTTCAAACAAATCGGTGGATACCGTGCACTCAAAATTGAAGAGCAGAGATAAGAGATAATTATTTATTATCACAAAAAAGGGCAGCCGAATGGCTGCCCTTTTTTAATGAACACGAACTCAGAATTATTGACGAGGGGTTAAGGTTACCGAACGGAGTCTCATCAACTCTTTACCGGTAATCGTCTCAGTCAGAACTTGGACATTCAGTTCACCAGGCTCAACCGTGACAGTGCCGAGATTTAATTCTACGACTTCACCCATTTTCGCGACCTCGCCTTTGAGTTTCTGATTTCCTATTTCCACAACGAAGGTACCGCCAAAGGTATCTGTATTTTTCTTGATCACAGTTCCGCCATCAGTCTCAACCTTTTTGTCGGCAACAGGAGCGTCATAGCTCACAACCACATCAAACGTTGTTTTCTGGTTTAAGCGAGATGACCATTTAACGCCACACTCTTTCTTGGTCCAATCGGTTACATTCATTGAAATGATTTGACCGCGATTAAGTCTCCAACCCGCTTTATCAGTCTTGCCTAATAATTCCGCTGAGAAAACACTGAGCTTGTTAGGAATGTTGTTTTGTAAGAGGAAGGCTGCATCGCCAGTGGGCGCAGCCTTACACTTAACTAAAATAACCGTGTCGGATTGATCTGGCATTTCTTTAGGGATATCGATTTCTAAATCGATTCCGTTGCGCTTAATGGATAATTGTTTGTCTCGGTTTGATAATAGAACAGCGCTTTCAACATCAGCCTTTAATCCGCCAACAACTAATTTTCCATCCTTGGGCCAGTCGAAGACGTGCAGGTAAAGGTTATTTCCCTTTAGAGTACTATCACCCCAGGCCTGACGCATCAGAGGCGTACGGACGGTTCCACGAATGGATTCGCCATTCACATCCCACCATTTGCCGATTTCGCTAAGTATTGCTAAATCCTCCGGAGCCATTTTTCCATTTCCCATTGGACCGATATTCATGAGGAGATTTCCACCCTTGGCGGCGGCCTTTGCTAAAATATGGATGAAGTGCGCAGGTGACTTGTGCGTCTTATCCAACTTGTGATAACCATAAGAGTTATTGGTGGTTGGAATTGCCTCCCAGTCTTTCGCTTCGGGCTGAGTCATCGGACCAAACTCAACCGGACAATCGGGAGTCGAAAGGTAATCACCATAGAGTGCTCCAGCCACGCGTCCGTTAATAATTAAATTAGGGTCCTGCTTACGGAGGTAAGCTAAAATTTCCTCATTCAGTTCTTTAGGATTATGATGCGGTGTATCGCCCCAGAAAAGTGCAGGGTGATAATTCTCGATGAGCTCTTTGATTTGAGGGAAAACTTTTTTCTCTACGACGGCCTTGCGGCGCTCAGGGCCATTAGGCTCAGGGTAACGAGGGTCTCCCGAGATCGACCAATCTTGGGCGTGAGAATAATAGAAGCCGAGTTTTACTCCGTATTTATCGCAAGCGGCTTTTAATTCCCGCATGGGATCTCGGCCAAACTTACTCGTCTTAACGACATTATAGTCATCCACCTTAGAATCGAACATCGCCACGCCATCATGGTGCATCGAGGTAATCACGATGTACTGCATGCCGGTTGCCTTCACGGTTCTGACCCATTCATCTGCATTAAACTCTACGGGATTAAAAGGCTTCACGACGCTTTCTAAATATTCCTCACGATTAATCTTCATGATGCGCTGTAAGTGCTCTGCATAGCCCTCAACTTTTTTGCCTTTCCACTCTCCGCCAAAACCGGAGTAGACGCCCCAGTGAATGAACATACCGAACTTCGCTTCTCTCCACCAAGCTAAGCGTGCATCCTTATTTGAATCCTGAGCGGATGGAATAATTTGAGGCGCAGCGGCGGGGGTGGATTGGGCTAGGCCCTCTGCTGCAGAGAAGAGGGATAAAGCAGCCATCATGAGTGATACGGGTAATCGCATAAATTTTTAGAGTCGGAACGTGGGGATTAGTTCCAATATTTAGTTCGAAATTTTTACACTTAAATAAACTAACTCAATGTTTCATTTTCATTCATTTAGGTACCAGCAGGGGTATCCCCAGGAAAAGCGTGTTATTATCTTCACCTAACTTCACCTTTGGGCACAGCTTTAGCCTTAAAATATTTATCCATCTTCAACCTTACCAAAAAGTAATATTGCCATAAAGTTAATCGGTGGCGGTCGGTATTCATTTTAATGAGGTTTTGATGAATTTTTTCTACCAGTATTGCTAGCGCGATGGTGTTATTTTGGCTGCGAATAAGTTTAGTTAAAATCCCCGTGTTCGCTGAATCCAACTCGTTGATACGTTTATCGAGTTCAACTTCATTGAGAGGCAAAGTGAGAAGACTCTGCCCAAAATTCCGCTGCCTTAATTGCTCGAAGTTTTCCGGGGTAATTCGCGGACCAACCCCCCGCGGGGAACAAAGAATGACGTGAGCGCCGCTGGCCATAGCCTCGATGGCACACCGGGCCTTGCCAAATACTAGGTCATATTGGGACAGAATATCTGCTGGGTTGTTTACAAATCCTGATGTTCCTGGACCAATAATATCTAGCCTTATTCCTAGTCGCGAACAAACAGCTGAAATCGTTTCAGTAATTTGTGGCGTATCTCTTGAACTAAAAAATAATGCTGCGTTTCGGGGATGGCTAGGTGGTGGCTGGGTTCTTTCAGAAAACAAATCCAGATCAACCGCGTTAAAAATAATCGGGATGTCATCTGGTTTTAGGCCTGTTTCCCTAATATAACGTTCTTGGCAAAATGCATCGACCGCAGCCCATTTTTGAATGCACGGAGAACTGCCTGCACGATCACGACGATTAGTGGCGTCATGGCATACTTGAATCGCAGGAGTCCGTGGAAACGCCAAACAAGCCTGAACGGTTTGTAGTAAATGGTGTCCGTGAATTACATCGGGCACCCAATTTAGATTCCTTAGATTATTTGTAACTATAACACCGGCAGCGCGCAGAGATGCGACATCCAAATCCTCCTTGAGAACTCGTACAAAAATTGCGCACTGATGCCCCCGGTGTTGCAGTGCTAATGCTAAATCTTTAGTGTGAACCTCACTGCCAGTTCGTCCACCAAGACATACATTAGTAATGAGTATTTTCATTCCTGAGACAGACCAATGGACGAGCGAACTTTTTGGACAAAGGGAACTAAATGTTTAGTGTGCCTAATTACTTCTTTAAATTTTCCACGACTTACCTGGAGCTCACCAAAAGTTTCGTAGAACGGGACAGGTTGCGGTAATTTTGTTAAAATATCCCGCCCGTTAGCTGGCTTATAAAAACATTCTTTTCTAAAACTTTCTGCTGTATTTTGCTCCAACGCTTTTTTGACCTCTTCAGCAAGTTCGGGATAGTTTTGGGCGGCTGCCATCTTCTTTGAAAACTCTTCCGAGTTTAATTCCAACGTGATACTGGGAGATAACTTACCCTCCCATGCCCTATCAGGCCGCCCTTCTAATGGCTGGCAAAATACTTGTTTCACCTCCCATCCAAGTAGCGCTGCGCGTTCGACTGATAATGCCGTTAGACATGCAACTAAGTCGTGACTGGTGTTGTAGCCCTCAACCATATCCGTCAGCAAAAAATCCGTCTGCTCCTTGTAAATTATTTGGGCAAGACCCTCCGTCCACTTTGCTAGTGGTTCCCAGTTTTGACTTAATAGATTGGCATAGATTTCGTGATCAGAAAAAACTGGCAAGGACTCTCCTAATTTAGCTCCTACTTGCTCGATAATTTCTCTGGTGCTCGCCAGTCGCCCAAGTTTAGAAGCACCCCCACCACTAGTAAGTACCTCAACCCTAGGTCTCTGCCTGCTCATCCACCCATGGCAGCGGATTTCATGACCTGGATGTCCGATGACTAATAACGGCATTTTTTCGATGGTTTTATTTTTATATATTGATAACATTAGTCTACAAGAATTTTTCCAGCACTCACATAACCCAAAGGTTCTCATCCCTTTTAATTACAGTGTAATGCACTACCCCTTGTCACCTTGCCCACGTGCCCACGTGTCCCCTAAATTCTTTCTGGCGGAGGGGAAGGGATTCGAACCCCCGGTACCTTGCGGTACATCTGATTTCGAATCAGACGCAATCGACCACTCTGCCACCCCTCCATTCCAGGATAATTGAGGAAGTCGGATGCGTTGATGTGGGCAAGCGGAAAGTGGATAATCTCTTATCCCCTGCCCACTTTACACATAATAAGCCCAACCAATCGGACTAAAAGCCGATTGAATTTCTAGAGCCTTGTTTGGTGATGGTCTTCTCTTCTTCCCAAACCGCGAGTCCGGTCTTCACTTCCGTTAAGGAGAGTTGGAAAATATAAGACGTCTGTTGAACGCCTCTGGCTGCTGCACGGTTTTCTAAAATTTTTCCAGAAAGAGTGTAATCAGGAATTAATGGTTTCGCCGATTCACCAGCAACCGCTGCCTGACTTTTGCGCGCTTCCGCAGCCGCCTGATCTTCCGGGCCACCAAAACCGATCGCTTTAGCTACACGAACTTTTCCACTCTTGGTTAAAGAAACCGTCATCTTCTTTACCAGTTGGCTGGTATCAAAATTACTTCCGGTGTCATTGGTGACGCGACCGACCATTAAAACAGGAGAACCATCGGAACGCTTTGCACCGACAAAAGCAGGCGAGTCATACAGCGACTTCAACATGGTGTCAGCAGCGAGTGCAAAGTCTTGGACGTTCACGCTATCTAAGCTGACAATACCGCTACCATCATTAGCTTCGATATAACCAGCGTCGCGGGGCGAAGAGCAACCAGCGAGAGATAGGAGTGCGGCCGAGAGGAGTAATTTTTTCATGGGTTGAGAATAATTTTGTGGAGGGAAAGTGGACCGCCTTTAGCCGGCGTTTTACAATATAATATTAAAGACTTTGCGTTAGGAACTGTAAATGAGATCGGCGGACGAGCGAGGCTATTTTGAATATAAATTTTCTCTGAAACAGGAATGACCATTCTTACCATACTGATATTCTTCGGTAAAGTAGCCCAATTTCTAAGGTCAGCCTGAGCCGAATGAGCAGTATAAGTATTCGTCGCTATAATAGTAGCTAGATACAAGAAACTAGATTCCTGTGAACCGCGCCGACGATTATTTTCCTCCGCAGCTTTATTAGCCACATAGGCGGTAATGGCCTTGAGGGACGCTGAGGCTACGGCACGCGTACGCACCACCGGTAGTTCATCATTAAATTCTCTAGCCACCACCCCATCCAAACTCGCCAGCAAGGCTGGGTTAAAAGTTTCTGACTTATATTTAACTGAAAGAGTGTCCTGATTGGGAACAGGAGAAATTTTTGGGAAAGCGACATTCACAATCGGCGCATTACGATCAATGATTATTAGAGGAAGTTGAAATTTATATTCAGTCCATGCAGGTGCTTCACCCGTTTCGTGAACTACATAGATGATACACTTGCCATCGACCGCAGGTCGACTGCCCGATTTTGCTGCCCAAACCGCATCCTCTTTAATGGATGTATTTTGCGGAGCCAGTGCCTGAGCACGCTCGAGAGACTTCCGTGCTTTTTCAACATCTTCAATTCCTTGGGCAGTGTGTAAAAAGAAAACACCATGCAACCAAACTGAAAGTGGGTTCATGTAGTCTTGATATACAGGCAAACCAACGAAGTCGGCGGCCCCCTGCGACATCGCCGCATTGACCTCATCACTACGTACCACCTTACCCGCTGTACTATTCTTGGTGTCCACGTTTTGTATTTCTTCCTGAGCAACCCTCTCTTTTTCCACAGCTATTCGCTTGGCATCTTCTTGTCTAAATAGGGCACGATTAAGTGCGACTCGTGCTTTCGCCTGATCACCCAATTCTAAATAGTTTAGCGCACGATAGGTGGCAGTCATAATGCGGTCGTAGGATCGACCGCGATACGGCAAGACGTACGGGTTGCTAAATGCCGCGATACTTTCAGCGCTTAAAGAAACTTCCGGAATAGCGTCGTATCGCTGGAATAAATTTTCGACCGACTCAAAAGTATCAACACTCTCTTTAATTTTTCCAGCCTCACGTTGCACATGGGCTAGCTGCAATTTCAAAACCACTTCGTCTTTAGAATTAGAATTTGACGCTAAGGACTCCACCTCAACAAGAGAGCTGGCATAATCCCCCGAAGAATAAAGTGCCTGAAAGTTCTTAGCCGACGATGTGTAATTTGATACACAACCAGTCAAAATCATTACTAAAAATAAACATGTTCCGGCGTTACGACTGTTTTGCGTACCGAGCATAGATTTCATATGGGATTTAAGATAATCCACCCAAAGAGACTAACTCATTGGTAATTGTTAATAAACCTTAAACATATCAGCTTCATCGGTACACTGATAAAGAATAGACAATTTTACTCGAAACCTAAAACTATATCGGGTGTTCTATTGATGTAAGCCAGCCGATGTTTTTACCCCCTTCTAAATTAACCCTCCTACTTCTCGGAATCGCCTTAACCGCGCCCGCCGCCCGAGCTGATGTCGACCTCCAAGGCCTTGTCACCCGCTCACCCTTTGGAGAAGGAAAAACGGGAGCCGGTGGCGAACGTGTGGGCTCCTTGGAATTCCGCGGCTACTACGTCGATAACGGTATAACTTACTTCAGTATTTATAATCCCTCTTCAAAGTCATCCGTGTGGGTTGCCCAGGGTGAAGCTTCCACTAGCCCCTTCGCGGTATCCGTCAAAAATTTTGATCCCGAAAAAAATGCGGTGATGTTGGAGTCAAACGGTCAATCCATGCGCTTAGCACTTCATGAATCCGTGATTGTTAAAATGGAATTGCCAGCCATCCCTGCCACACCGCCGGCTGGAAATAATAATCCGACTCCACAAGCCGCAACTGGAGTTGTCGGCAGTGGTAATGCGGGTCAGGCACCCACCAGTGAACAGGCTCAAAACTTTAAAGATTCAATGCGTCAACGCTGGCAGGATCGCCAAAACCAAAATGGCGGAAACGATAACAATAAAAACAAAGGCAATAATAAGGGCACCGAGACCACCACTTCCTCCGAAAACACTACCGCTAGCTCAAACCAAAAAAATAAAGGGAAAAATAAAACCAACTAATTTATGGATACTAATAAAAATCATCTCGCTCAAACTCGTCGCGCCCGTCGCGGTTTTACCTTGCTTGAAATTCTGATCGCCGTGGCCATCGTTGGCATGCTCGTGGGCCTTGCGGTAACCAACACCGATAAAATTCTCGGCCAAAGCCAAGAAGGCGTCGCCAAACTTTTTGTGAATGAATCACTCAAAACATCTCTGGTTCGCTATCGTATCGACTTAGGAGATTACCCATCGACCGACGAAGGCATTAAAGCACTCATCGCTGCCCCCGAAGGCAAAGCCGATCGCTGGCGTGGACCTTACATGGAGGCCAAAGGTGGAAACTTGCCAGTCGACCCCTGGGGCCAGGCCTATCAATACCGCTACCCTGGAACACGTAATACTGAATCGTTTGATTTATTTTCCAACGGACGCGATAAAACTGCTGATACTCCTGACGACATTGGAAATTGGTGAGCAAGGGATCTACTCATTTACGGGGCGGTTTCACTCTCCTAGAAACACTTTTAGTTTTAGGCTTAATCAGCATGCTCGCCGCTGTACTCATCGGCGGTTCGGCTTCTTTATTAAAAGGTACATCGCGTGAAGACCCAGAGGACGCACTACTCGCCCTCTTACAAACTGTTCGACGCGAAGCCGTCGCTCAAGGAACTACCCTCATTTTAAAAACTGTATCCGACGAAGAAGACCCCGAGGTCACTCACTACACTTGGGGTGAAAATAAACTGGAAAGAATGCCCATCCTGTCCGGCGTAAAAGTAAAAATCGTTGGACCAGCGGTGAACGCGGCCATCATTCTCGGTGGAGAAATGGAAGAATTACCACTCGCTCAGATTAAATTTTATCCGGACGGAACCTGCGACCGTTTTCGTTTAGAAATTAGTCGTAACGCCGGACGGCGCGTTCTGCCGATTGATCCCCTCACCTGCGCACCCCTACCGGCTGAAAAAACTAAATGAGAAGAAAGGCATTCACATTGATTGAGGTTTTAGTGGCGCTCGCCATCTTCGCCCTAGCGGCGGTAGGATTAGGAGCTGCTTATTCCAATGTTTTACTGAGCAGGATGGCACTGAAAGAAAAAGGCGTGGGCGAAGAAGACTTTGCTCGCTGTCGTGCGGCGATGCTCGAGACCGCTAATTTTGCCGACATCGAAAAAGGCGGAGATGTTTACTTACCCGACGACCGCATGGCGCGATGGAAAGGTAAAATTGAACCCACTACAGTAGCAGATTTATTTTGGGTAACAATCACCGTTGAAATACAAACTACTGCAGGAGGGCCCTATGGAGCCCCGCGCGTACAGAGTCAGTGGATACTCCGGCCCACTTGGTCCGTGGAAAGCGAGCGTACTAAACTTCTCGCTGATGCGAAACAGCGACTTCTAAAAATCCGCGGATACGATGAGGAAACCGGTGGCGGGACTTCTTTTATCAGCAAGGCCACGACGAAAAAACCCCAGGGTAATAATAACCAAAACAACAATTCTAATAAGAAGCCTGATAATAATTCTGGGAAAGATAATAATCCTAAAAATAAGCCCGATCCAGCTAAACCTACGGGAGGGAAAACACCCGTCATTCAATGATGACTTCAGCGACCATTAAAAAAGGGTTCACGCTCTTGGAAACTTTGGTTTCTCTTGTTCTCTTAGGCATACTTTTAGTCACCTTAAATACTTTCTTATTTTCCATGAGCGAGTTATGGGGCGGCGGTAGAGATCAAAGATTATTCGACCAACACGTTCGAGCTGCCACACGTATTCTCAAGGAAACACTTAATCAAACAACCATCGGGCCAGGCGCCTTAGGTTGTACCATTAAAGATATTACCGATGTTGATGGAGTGGTAGCACCGCGACTAACTTTTTTACTTACTGATGCGGGACGTTTAGCCGATTGGCCCGAAGCCCCTTTGCCCGATGTGGATTTTTCGCTCTTTGTTAACCCCGAGCGCGGATTAATTCTTCAATGGCAGTCTCGCTTGGAACTCGAAAGAGATTTAAACGACATTCATGAAACTGTTTTATCACCCTTTGTTACGTCTATCGCATACGACTATTTTGATGGCGATTTGAAAAAATGGAAATGCGAAGAAGCACCGACTCGTGACACTTCGGGCAGCGCCTATCTTCAGCCTGCACGATTACGCATTCGTTATGCACACGGTAATTTAAAAACTGAAACCGTCATCGACATACCCATTCGTCGTCGGGGGGCGAGTCGTCCATGAAACTAAAAACCCGTAAAGGCTCGGTCATTATTGTTGTTTTAGTGTTAATCACCTTAGCATCGCTTCTGCTGGCACGATTCATGGAAGACAATTCCTTGGAGCTTTCGATGTCGATGCACGAAGTAGATCGTCAAAGATTACGCGTCGATGCGATGTCGGAAATGGAATTGGCACTCGGAGTGATTAATGAAATTCGTGCTATCGATTTAAATAAAATTCACGCCCCCAGCCAAGGCTTCGACGATCCACATGCCTACATCGGCATTCCACCTCGCGAAGGCTTAGAAGTTAAATTCGAATACGAAGATGAAAGCGGCAAGTTACCGCTATCGAGTATGGATAAAAACAGTCTAATCCAATTACTCTATGCGCTCGGACTAGAACAACGAGATGCCGAGCGCGTTTCCGATGCGCTGGTGGCGTGGACAAATAAAAAATATGAGTCCATCGAAGAAGAAGCCACCGATGCTACGTACCAACGGGCAAAACTTTCTTTTAAACCTGCGCGTCGCCCTTTGCGATCATTTGAAGAATTAAGAACCGTCGGCGTCGTGAAAGATTTCTTCTTTGATGAAAAAGGGAATGAAACTCCCCTGCTTACTTCATTTAAGGAATGTGTAAGCTTATATACTTTTAGTGATACAAATATTAATACGGCGAGCGATGCGTTACTCTATGCTCAAGGACTTGATGAGCGTCAGGTCACCCTCATTCGGGACAAACAGGCAAACATGAGACAAAACATCACTGGGACTCCTCCCTATTTCCGTGTGACGCGCGAGGTGAGAACTTTAATTGGAGGAACGGCACCACTCAAGGGATTCGATGATGAAATTCACCTCATGTGGATTCGAGTCACCGTTAAGGAAGGACAGGCAAAGTGCAGACTAAATGCCCTGGTCGCTATTCGCGATGATGTTACTTATGCTGGCCCCGTCGAAGATCCGAGCACGGTTACCGCGATGGACGCTAAAAGCACCACGGGAGCACGTACCTTTACCTCTAATACAAAATCCTCTACCGCCTCTGATGGCACTACCACAAATAATTCATCGGGAACCTCGACAACCTCCAGCGGGTCTACTTTATCAAGGCGCTCCACTTTCATTACCCCCGGCGTCATCCTCGGCACTGCCAGCAGTGTCTCACTCGGAGGACGCACTACCGCCCAAACCATCAACTACCCTTTTAGAATTCTTGCCTGGTCCGAAGACAATGGACCACCTTCAACCCCCGCAAAACAATGAGTTCACTTTTTTCTAAAAATCGCGCATCCGCCGCGCTTCTACCAGGAAATCGTTTTTTCGTTCGGTTGATTGAACTGGAGCCCGATAATATTGCCAGCCAAGTTTCTCTAGCAATTGAAACCGTTTCACCGTTCCCTTCAGAACAAATGCTGATGGGCTACATAACGAGCGCCGATAATAAATGGGCGTTGGCCTATGCCGCGCACCGTCGACGTTTCACACCAGAAGAAAGTTTTGCTTGGCCCGATGACTGTCAGGTTGTTCCCGAATTCTTAGCTTTACTGGGACAGCGACCCGAGAAAGGCGGCATTTTAATTCACGAAGGTGAAGACCTCTTAACCGCTCTAGCCTGGAATGAAAATCAACCGCTGCCGAAGTGTGTCTTAGTGGTAGATAAAAAAGATAGTAGCGTTGATCTTTTAACTAAAGAAATCATCGAGCGCACGGGACTACCCTCAACCACGCCTGTCATTACAACCACGGGCGAACTCTCCAGTGACAGAAATGACTCCCAACTCATTTTAAACTGCAACAAAGGTAAACCCTTTCAGCTCTCGAGCAATCAACTCGACAATGCGGATATTCGTGATGCCGATTTTTTAAGTACACGGAGAAAGAAAGAACGGGTTAATAAACTATTATGGAATACCGCACGCGTTGCCGTGGGTATTATTATCCTTTCATTCGTTTTTGAAATTTCGGCGTTTCTTATCAACTGGAGATCTAATAATCTCCGACTCATCAACGAAAGCCGGCAGTCGGCCGTTCAGGAAATTGAATCAGCCCAAGCCATCTCGGCGCGGATTACTGATATGAATACCAAGGCACCATTGCCCTTAGAAATGCTAGCCGTGGCTAATGAGTATCGCCCAGCCACGGTCGATTTCCAACGCGTCAGTTGTAAGAACAACACTCAACTCGAAATTGAAGCACGCACCACCAACGCGAGCGATGTTTATGCTTTTGAGAAATCCCTAAAAGAACGGAGCGAAATCAGCTTTGTCGCCACCAAAGATATGCGTGCCCGGGATAACTTTACGACGTTTAGCGTCACCATCACTTTTAAACCCGACGCCCTCCGCAAAGGAGTTAAGAACAAATGAAACATTTCTTCTTTAGTCTACAAACCCGAGAGCGCATCATGGCTCTCTTGGCACTAGTCATCGGTGCTATCATTTGGTCAACCGCCTCGTGGTCGCGCGTTAATTCAGGCTGGGATGCTTGGCGCGCTTTAGAAAACGAAAATCAAATTCAACAAACTTGGTTAAAGAACGAACCCACTATCCGTCAGAATGCGACAAAAGCGATTCAGGGATTAGAGGCAGGGCGCGGTTATAATGATTCGCAATTAGTTGCCGAAGCACTCGCAGCGACCAAAGAAGTGGGGCTCAATGCTACCACCGAAACCCCGAAGACCCAAAAGGCCGGAAAGTTCGCCCTTCACACCATGCAACTCAGCTGTCGACGAGCTGACATGGCCACCATCGTTAAACTTTACGAAAATCTCCGCCCGCGTGCTCCCTACATTTCTATCAGCTCCTTTAGCTTACAATCCGATCGTGGAAATTCGGGGACGGTTACGCTGACGATGCAATTAACGGCCTTAGAACTTATTACTACGAAGTAAGTTTAGAAGCGGAAGCTGGCGCTGACTTCAAAGACGGCAGCGACAATCGCAAAGGCGATAAACGCAACAAATGAGAAAGCAGCGATCAAAACACTCGCTGAAATCGTTTGGGAAATAGCTCCGAGCCAACGATCGAGTTCCGCGCGATAAGAGCGGGCAATATCTCTAAGGCCAGGTGCTAAATTTCCTGTCTGCTCGGCCACCGCCACCCGATCCAACAAGAGTCGCGGGAAATATCCCGTACGTGCTAAGGCCCGAGAGAGACTCTCCCCTTCTAAAACTCGGTCGGTTGCCTCACGCATCTGCAAACGCATGGCACGATTCGGGGCCGTCTTCTCGGCGAGTCTCAAAGCATCCGCCGTCGTAATACCATTTTCTAAAAGCACCGCCAGGGTATGACAAAAATTAAGAACTGAAACTCTCATCACAAACGCGCCCATTAAAGGTACTTTTAATAATAAGGCATCGGAAGCTACTTTTCCTGCTTCGGTTTTGCGCCACTGATAAACCCCAATCGCCCCAATCACTAAGGCGACTAAAAATAGTGGACCAGCGACGATAAAGAAATCTGCGAAGTTAATTAAGAGTTTAGTTGAAAGGGGTAATTTTCCACCGAGCGACGTCAGCAAAGTCTGCAGTCTCGGTAATAAATAAAGTACAAAGAAAATCACGACGCCGATTGCAATAAAGCAGATGAAGATCGGGTAAGCCATCGCGGCGACTAATTTACGTCTAAACTCAGCCTGCTCCGTAAAGTGAGTGATTAATCGCTCTAACACATCGCGGACATTTCCCGTAGCTTCACCCGCAGAGATTAAATTAATGGTCTGTCCGTCGAACACTGCCGGGTACGCAGCCATCGCCGCAGATAAACTTTGTCCTTCACCTAATTTTGCCCAAATCCCAGAACATAAATTGCGGAGGCGAGATTTTTGAAGACGCAATGAAAGTAATCTTAGAGATTCACCGGCCGACATTCCACTGCGCACCAAATCAGCCATAGATTCAAGAAACGGTAAACATTCAGCGGCCGTAGGTTCAGTTTCTTTAGAATTTCGGTCGCTGGTATTTTCTTTTTTAGCCGCCCCCACTTCTTCAACCTTGAGAGGTTTCAAATCCTTCATTTGCAACTTACGCAACGCATCGCGGCGATGAGGTGCCTCAATCACTCCCTCAACCACGGCGCCCAGTTTATCACGGGCAGTGTAAGTGAAGGATGCCATAATTATTCGTTAGAACTTAAATTACGGACCAACTCATCAATCGTCGTTAATCCCGTCACGACTTTTTCCCAACCTGCTCGTGCCAGCGGTCTCATGCCATTGGCAATCGCACGATCCGTTAATTCGCGATTACTGACTCGGGTGATAATTAAATCGTGGAGCGGCTTGGGATGGAAAATTTCAAACACGCCAACACGACCGCGATAACCTGTATTGCGACAGCGACGACACCCTACCGGCTCGCGCAATGAAGTGACTTGTTTTAATTCAGGTTCGCCCATGCCGAGTGATTCCAAAGCAGGTAATAAACGTGCGCGATTCACAGGCACATCCTTGGCACAGTCTGGACAGAGTCTGCGAACTAATCTCTGGGCGATGACCAATTCAACCGCCGAGCCCACTAAGAATGGTTCCACACCCATATCGATTAATCGGGTAATCGCACCAGGGGCATCATTGGTGTGAAGCGTCGAAAAAACCAAGTGGCCCGTCAACGAGGCGCGAATAGAAATTTCGGCGGTTTCTAAATCTCGAATTTCACCCACCATGATTACATCCGGATCTTGTCGCAATGTACTACGTAAGGCATTGGCGAAGGTGAGACCTATTTCTGCTTTGGTTTGCACCTGATTTGCACCCGGCACTTCGTACTCAATCGGATCTTCGATGGTGACGATGCGTAAATCCGGAGAATTAATTTCTCTTAAGAATGCGTTCAGGGTGGTGGATTTACCCGAGCCCGTTGGGCCGGTGACTAAAATAATTCCGTGAGGATAATCTAGAACTTTGCGGATAATCGCTTGTTCATCGGGCGACATGCCAATGCGATTCATATCATAAGCTTCTTTGCGCTGATTGAGTAAACGCAGTGAAACCGATTCAGCGTAAATGGTTGGAATCGTTGAAACGCGAATATCTAAAACGTTTTTACCGTCGCGGAAATTAATACGTCCGTCTTGAGGTAAACGACGCTCGGAAATATTTAAGCGCGCCATAATTTTTAAACGCGAAATAATGGCGTCTTGGAAGCGGGCTAAGTTATCGGGCAACGGCACGGGAATAAGAATTCCATCTACGCGATATCTTATTCTTAGATTTCCCTCTTGAGGTTCAAAGTGAACGTCGGTCGCGCCTTCAGCGACAGCCTGCGATAAAACATCGGTGACAAATCGAACCACCGCAGCATCGGCATCAGCTTCACCATCAGTGGTGGCCGATTCCAAGGCAGGTAAATCTTCGCCCTCATCGTCTAAACTTCCGCCACCTACCCCGTAGTTTTCATTGATCAGTTGAGCCACACGTTCGGGCAAAGCCAGAAACCACTTCGGACGACGGGCAGAAAAAGTGCTGATCCAATCGAGCGTATCGCTATCGGGCGGGAGTGGAGAAATTAAATTAAGGCGGCCCTCTTCGGCACCGGTAATTAAAACCGGAACCACTTGCGTTTCGCTCGCCAATCGTGCGGGTAAAATTTTTATCCCATTCAGGTCGATTGCAGGTTCCTCTAAAATAGTTAATCCGGTAGCTTGGGCCAACTGATTTAATAAGGCGGCTTCGGTAATGTTTAATTGTTGGGCGAGAATCTTGAAACGATTTTCGCGTGCCGTCTCATTGACTAAACTGAGTGCAGCATCACTGAGTTGGCCAGTAAGGCTCACGGGCAATCCATGGCGAGTGGCCAACGACATAAAGTTATTTATTAACGGGCTCAGCCGAAGATTGATTAAGAGTCTTTTTTACATCTTCTCCAATCGGCGTGGCGTTGATTCGATTGATCGCGTTAATATTATCCACCGCAGAATTATTAAGCACGTAAGGTCTCATAAAGATAACCAGTTCAGTGCGGGTCGTTGATTTGGTGGATGAACCCAATAAATCGCCGAGGAAAGGAATGGGGCCCAGACGGTTAGCATCATTGAGACTTTGCGTGCGTTGTAATCCACCCAGCACAATAATTTCACCGCTCTTCGCGCTCACGAATGAATCGGTGGAGCGACGACCAATAATAGGTTGAAGGTTTCCATCTAGGGTTACTTGACCTAAAATATCTTCTACTTGTTGAGTCACCTGCATTTGCACTGAGCCATCTTTTCCAATGAGTGGTAGTACTTTTAATTGAATACCAATATCGCGCTGGGAAACGGTGGAGCTACTAACCAAACCAGTGGTACCAGCAGTAGACTGAGTTCCTGTAATTACAGGGCGAGACTCTCCCACGAAAATCGTCGCTTCTTTATTATGGGTAGTCGTGATGGTCGGAACGGAGAGAATTCGTGTGTCGGTTTTAGTAGGCGTAGTAGACAGTGAAATAATTCCAGTAAGATCATTTCCGGCAGCCAAGGTGGCGAAGGCGGAGCCATTTCCAGCCAACGTGCCGCCACCAAAAGTACTGCTTACTCCGACTAACTTTCCGTTAGTTACATTCATACCCAGCGCACTGATGCCGCTAGTATCAGCATCAGTTAATGTCACTTCGGCAATCACCACTTCGACGCGCACCTGAGGTAGAACCACGTCTACTTTATCAATGAGTTGGCGGAGTAATCTTAAGTCATCCTTTGTACCCGAAACGACAATTGAGTTACTGCGGACATCGGCCAGGACCGTGGTCATGCTACTGAATTCGTCCGCACCGTTTTGTGTGGCACCAGAATTGGCAGCCGCTGCGGGGGCAGCATTATTTGTACCCGTGGTTGAATTTCTATTCGTCCCCGTAGCTGCTGCACGGCCACCGGTGGCGGTGGTGGTAGCTTTAGTTTGTCCGGTAATAAGTTGAGTTAAAAGCGTGGCGACTTCAGTAGCGTTCGCGTGACGTAAAAAAATCACATCCGTCATCGTATTCGGATCGGCTGTGGCATCGAGGGTTTCGATTAAATTATCAAAAAAGGAATGTTGGTCGGCTGAACCAATTAAAATGA
>Ga0214921_10005708_pt1 | contig 17467 bp, 16 predicted proteins | sample LL1505_MetaG_FD_177992 | JGI IMG/M metagenome (GOLD analysis project Ga0214921, IMG submission 177992) | Freshwater microbial communities from Lake Lanier, Atlanta, Georgia, United States - LL-1505 | ecosystem: Environmental > Aquatic > Freshwater > Lake | place: USA: Georgia | collected...
CTCGTGTAAATCTGAAACAACCCAACATTGAATCCTGGAATATACCAATAATCGCCGAATTGTTGGCTGGACTAATTAGTTGGTATGGCACGGCTGCCAAATTCCTTAATTCGGATTCGGATTCAACATCCTGGGCCATGTGAAGATTCATCTCATCGCCATCGAACTTTTACACCATATATGGTCTGGTATTTTTGTTTTTATATTAATTTATTTTTACCAGGCTAAATATAATGCACCCTCTATGTTTCCAAAGAGGAAGGACTGTACCTTAAGCAAACTCAGGATGGCTAATCCTTCATTGTTCACCAACACCTCAGCAGTCTCTGAGTGCCTGTCGTATCCTACCATAACGGACTTAGACAGTAGCACTGCGGATTGCCTATTTCATACTTACGTAATCATCCATCACTTTATTACCTTTGTTGTCAGCTATTAACTGAGTTCCTCACAGACGTTTCCTGTAGTGAGTGGTAGTGATGGCTTTAAGGGTTTCCCGTCATCAAGGTGTTTCGCAAATAAATCAATAAATTTTTGAGGCATTTCTATATTATTTTTTTTATGATATTCTGTGAGTTTTTTATAATGTTGTTCAATTTGTGATTGCAATATTTTATTATTTTTAGATAAATTTTCTTTAACAGATAAAGGCATCGTATTTCTCCAATTAAACGCTATATATTGTTGATAACCATCATTTAAATCAAATTTTGAAACTGGAATTACATGATCGATATGCCATTCCGTTCCATAATTTTCAAATGTATAATTATTTTTAAAATTAAAAGTCATCCAATCATTAAATTCATTAAAATTACAATCTAAATAATCTATAGTTTTTTCACATTTATTTTTTAGTGAAGAACGAATTCGTGAACTTAATGAATGTTTTATTTTATATGATGAATTTGTATTTCTAAAAATATTTAATTTATTTTTAATGATAGGATTAGCTTTATATTTATTATCATCATAGCGTTTACATTCAAAACATTTTCGAAATTTGAAAAATGTTTTATGAAATATTTTTTCACAATAATGACATTTTTTATTATTTTTACCAATTATCTTTTCTGTTTCTTCTATCTTTATCTTATTTTTTAAACTACGAAGTTCTCGTTGTCTTAAATTTTTACAATCTTTGCAAAAATTTTTTTTGTTTACAAAAACTTCTAATGGTTTTGTTATATTACATCTAGAACAACATTTAATAATTTTATTCATATTATATTATATTAAATTATTTTTATATAACATTATTTTATATTGTTTTCCTCAATTATTAATTTATTCACTAGGGAGTTTCACGCTTTTCACGCTCCCTGTTGCGGACATCGATGGATCGTGACCATATATCGTCACAAAAATTTTATCCGCGTTGTATGGTTTTGTATCAGCTACGTTCATTCTAAATGTATCACCACGTTTCATAATTCGCGCGATATGACACATCATACTCATTCTGTGTAATGTTGGCTGTCTATTGAATAGAATTGGATCTCCATCCATCATATGACGATGGACAACATCACCCTCTTCTAAAACAATAGACGCTCTATCAATATATCGCAACGTAATTGAATCGCCGTTCTTCTTCTCCAGAATTTTTGCACCTGGATGCACCTCTGGACCATTTCGAACCAATTTTGTCAAAAACGCTTTATTCGCGCTATTCACAACAACTGGTTTGGTAATATTTTTAGCAATCTTCATCGGAATACCCAATTCTCGAATCGAGATGTTAGGATCCGCAGTAATAACGGAACGAGCACTAAAATCGACTCTTTTCGCCATTAAATTGCCCCTCATACGACCCCCTTTTCCATTCAAACGATCTTTGATTGATTTCAATGGCCTACCAGAACGTTGAGCAACAGAAGCAACACCCGGTATTTTATTATCAACTTGTGTAGCAATATAATATTGCAAAACAGTTGTCCAATCATCAATCACATTTGAAGGTGCATTATTTTGAATCTTATCCTGTAATGTTTTGTTTGTTTTAATAATATTTACTAAAATATGACTAAGATCATCTTCACTTCTTTGTTGGGCATCATGTTTCACAGATGGTCGAACAGCTGGAGGAGGAACTGCCATGACTTGACAAACCATCCAATCCGGACGCGACCAAATAGGACTAAAACCCATAAATGAAACATCTTCATCCGATATTCTTTTGAATATTTTTAAAACCAATTCAGGAGTTAGTTTGATTACAATATTTTCATCTGTTTCTTCATTACCATCATTCTTCCATTCGGCGAAAATACTAGACAAACCTTCTTTACGAATTTTGTTTGGTTGCAAACATCCACAACCATCTTCTGTATCTTCCCCACAACGACGAATTTTACTGGCTAATGCAAAAACATACTTCCACCTTGCCTCACCTATCAATTTCAATGCTTGTTTGTATTTTTGCTTACTTATCAAAAGTTTACTACATTTAAAACAAACACATCTTAACACTTTGAGAATTGTAGTCAAATATTGAATATAAAAGACAGGTCGTGCTAATTCAATATGTCCAAAATATCCAGGTGTCTGCATGTAATCTAAACCATCCGTTGGACAAATTAATCCAGGTTCCAATACACCCATTCTTGGATCAAATAAGCCACCAATCACTGGCTTATTGTTTATATATGTATCTCTGCTAGTAATTTCAGCAACGGAACCTTTTCTTATTTCATCTGGAGACAACATACTAAATTGCACACCGATAACTTTAGAATAATTCTTCAGTGCAACCTGTTTGTTGTTACCATTTGAGGTTGTGGCTGTCGAGGTTAAAGTTTTATCAGACATTTCGTTTTCAAGTACTAGAAATTAAATAATTACTATATACTTTATGTCTTCCTTATTATTATAAGATATATTTAGATTGTTTATTATTGTATTATTTATTTCTATAGAACCTTTTATTTATTGCGTTTAATTATATAAATAAATGGATCAATTTTATTTTATATTGAAATTGTGAAAAAAATAGAAAAATAAAAATAAAATTGATTTGATTGTTTTTATTTAAAAACAATTAAACTACAAAACTTATATTAGTGAACTTTTCAACTTTTGAACTTTTCAACTTTGCAACTTTTAAATAACTTCTAAATATTCATTTTCAATATCAAAATGGTCAAACAAATTAAGACATCTGTTTCATCAAAAACCAAACCATCAAAAAATTCTGACAAATCCAAAAACAGAAAACGCGATGAATCAAGTGACGAAGAATCCGATATTGAATTGGATTCTAACTCTGAATGGTCAACTGATGACGAAGATGAAGAAGAATATGATCCAGAAGATGATGAAGAAGAATCCATTGATTCACATGAATATAGAAAATTTTTAAAAAAAATGTTTCCATCCAAACATTTGGAGAAAACGGTAAAATTGGGTGAAAAGATTAAAAATAACGCCAAAAAAAATAAACACGATGAATCTTCTGATGAAGAAGAAATAAAACCTGCAAAAAAACAATCGTCTATAAATACTAGATCCAAATCAAAATTATCACAATCATCATCAAAATCAGCGAAATCGGTAAAATCAGCGAAATCATCAAAGTCAAAAAACCACAAATATGAGGAAGATCCTGATGAAGAAAATGATGAAGATGATGAAGATGATGAAGATGAAGGTGATAGTAAATCAAATAAAGTAAATATTATATTAACGATTGGAGGTGATGATGGTTATATCTACGATGAAGATGATGAGAATTTAGATGAACAATATGAAGATGAATTTTACGAAACTGAAGATGAAAATATAGATGAAGATGTTTCAGAATGTAGTGAATCTGATTCAGAATCAGAATCTGAATCGGATAACGAATCAAAAGATGAGAAATTGCTAAAAAAGAAACGCAATAATAAATCTAAATCTAACGAAAAATCAAAAGAAAAATCAACAGAAAAAAAATCTAAAAACGAAAAAAAAGAGAAAAAAACCGCAAAATCATTACCTGAAAATTCTGATGAAAAAGATATAGCGGAAAAAACTCTCGATATCTTAAACAAAGAAGAAAACAAAAATACAAACGACGAAGAATTGCTGAAACAATTACAAGAAATATGTAAAACTTCCAATTCAGAGATTGCAAAAACATGCCTAAAAGCATGTGAAAAAAGAATAAAATACGAAAAAAAAATGGAAGAAAAACGTAAATCACGTCAGTCAGAAAAAAATTCTCGTATATTCAATCACATTATTCGTAATAAAAACACTATGAATGACAGAGAAATATTTGATAAAATGCCTATTACAGAACAGAAAAATTTAATCAAAGAATTGCGTGAAATCAACAAAATAACTCGTATCGAAAAACCGTATCGTATTTCTATTATAGAATCCAATATTCCAGTTCAATTCAAAGCAATCGCTATGAAAAAAGTAAATGCTCTACGTTACGCTGAACCAGGAAGTGGTGAATATTCAAAATTGAAAGGTTGGATTGATACTTTCATGTCCATTCCATTTGGAAATTATAGAACACTCCCAGTCAATATTTCCGACGGCGTTGAAAAATGTCATGAATTTATGGAACAAGCACAAAAAACACTCAATGATGCTGTATATGGTTTAAATGATGCTAAAATGCAAATTATGCAAATGTTAGGTCAGTTGATAACAAATCCAAATGCAATGGGTTGTGCTATTGCAATTAAAGGTCCTATGGGTACTGGAAAAACTTCCATTGTTAAAGAAGGCATTAGTAAGATTTTGAACAGACCTTTCGCATTTATAGCATTAGGTGGTGCAACGGATAGTTCTTTCTTAGAAGGTCATTCTTACACTTATGAGGGAAGTGTATGGGGTAAAATTGTCCAAATTATCATTGACAGTAAATGCATGAACCCAGTCATCTATTTTGATGAATTAGATAAAATTAGTGATACTCCAAAAGGTGAAGAAATTGCCGGAATATTAACGCATTTAACTGATACATCTCAAAATAGTCAATTTCATGATAAATATTTCGCGGACATTGATTTTGATTTAAGCAAATGTTTGTTTATATTTAGTTACAATGACGAATCAAAAGTAAATCCTATTTTACGCGACAGAATGTATTCTATTCAAACAAAGGGATATGATAGAAAACAAAAAACTGTAATCTCTTATCAGTATTTATTACCAAAAATTCAGGAACAAGTAAAATTCACTAGTGACGAAATTATATTACCAGAAGAATCAATCCACTACATCATTGAAAATCACTGCAATAAAGAAGATGGTGTACGTTCATTAAAACGTTGTTTAGAAATTATTCATACAAAATTGAATCTTTATAGATTGATGAAACCTGGTTCCAATTTATTTGAAGAAGATATGTCGATGAAAGTAGAATTCCCTTTTACAATAACAAAAGATATGGTAGATAAATTAATAAAAAAAAATCGTGATGATAATATGGCTATTAAGGGAATGTACGTTTAAAAAATCTGAATTATAATTATATTATTTGTATTTGACATGTAAATTAACTAACATTATATTTTTATTTTTTATTTGTGTACTATAAGTAAAGATTACAACGGCAACGGCAAATAATCGCACACGCAGTAAAAAAAGTAAAAAAACACATTCTAAAAGACGGTTTCCTGGCGAATGTTGTAAGGCTACTATGAATGGATTACAACATTGGTACGTTGAAATGTTTGAAAAACTAGGATGGATGATTTTAGCAAAGTCAAAAGGTATGACTGATAAAACAAACACGTATAAAAATTCTCTTTACCGATTAAAAATGGCAATAGAACAAAAAATGTCTTCTGTTAACAATACTGATGGTAAGAATGATCTAGTTATTATGTTAGATCATGTAAATATTCTTATTCGTCATGTTGAAAAAGATTTTAGATAAAAATATATTATGAATTAAATATAATGAATCATAATATATCATCCACTGTAAAAGAAATGATGGGTAAAATTATTACAAAAATTGAAGCAAATGTTATAAATAAAAAACATGTTTCGTTTTTTGATTTTAATGACATTATCATTGTTGAACCAATAAATGACACAGAATATTATTCTGATAAAAATAAATTGTGGTGGTCAAAATTTGACTATTTTTATTTTTTGAAAAATTCTAAGGATGAAATTTTACAATTCATGGATGATTATAAGAACAATACAAATATAGATCTATCAGTTAAAGATGCTATTCAGTTATTATATCAGTAGTAAGTAGTAAGTAGTAAGTAGTAAGTAATCCTCAAATTCTATAAATTACCTTAATATTCTGAATATGGGGTATTATTACCACCACGACTTACCATATAATTGTATTGATTTGTTGTCATACATGCACATCCCATTGAATTAGAATAAAAATTAGGACAGCATTCTGGTTTAAATGGTGTTGTTGCAAATATATCTAATTCACCGTCTTTTAATGGTATTTGTTGACTTGGACGTCCTAAAATATCGGCGACACCTTTGCCATAACTTCCATCACATTTAACTACTAGATCTTGTTGATTCCAACTGTTTGTATCTAATGTAGCTGTACCACCTATACTTCCTAAAAGATATGGAGCGGATTGTCCGCTATTTGTACTTGCTCCGACAAAACCTTCTGTTGTGCTATTATTCTTCTTATTTTTTGCTATTTTTGCTATGTCTAATTTTTGTTTAGCTGAGAGTTTACCTGGGAGTGCACTTGCTATTTTTTTCTTTTGATCTGGTGTAAGGTTACCTTTACTAGATGTAGATGTAGGTGCAGATGTAGGTGCAGTTGCTCCCTTACCTGTTAATTTCTCAATTACTTTACTAGTACTCATTCTTGAACATGAACATACTACATGTCCTGTTAATATTATAATTAAAATAACAATTAATAATATTGTATTTATTCTTTTACTTAAAAAATCACCGAATCGAAAGTTTTTAAAATTAAATTTCATAATTTATATATTAGCTCTAGAAAAAAGATATCTCTATATCTAATTATAATTTACTACTCTATAAATCTATATAATCTAGTTTTAATGCATTTTGGGTGCTGATAATTTGGGTGGTGGTGGTGCTGCTGCAGCAGTCGCATTTAAACCTATCCTTAAAGCATTTGCTACTTCTCCATAAATAACTGAAATGATTATATACACTACTAAAAATACAGATGCACAACAAAACGCGCAAACAAAAGCTACTATTGGTGCTAAAAACTCACCCACAAATGGTATAAATGACGTCGGTATATAAATAGATACAAAAACATAATAAAAAATACCTAAAGTAAATATACCTAAAACTACTAATATTGATATTATCCATGTTAATAATCTCTCAGCAAGAATTCTCATACAATAAATAATTGTGGTAGCCACATTAGATACTGATATAGGTATAGTTACTGTTTTAACAAATGCACTAGACAAATAAATTATTATATTATTTATAGATGCAATTAAATTGCCCATTAAAGTGAAAAACAAATTAAATATACCACTAAATGCATTTCGTATTTCGCTAAATAAACCTCTCAATGAATTGAATGAACCAATATTTAAATTTTGAATATTCTGTATAAGTTGATAAATATACTCGAGTGGTAATAAAATTTCACCTAATATGTCTTTTAATACTAATTTCATACAATACATGATATTTGACTTATTGAATTGTGTATTTGTCATTCCTGGATGAGGATAAATATATGATGCAAATGGCATTATACTGGGATGACATCTATACTTTGATGGATCAGACTGATATTTGTGAATATTGTTCTTCACATTATAATATGAAAAAAATATAAAGAATAGAAATGTTATAAAAATGAATAAAAAAATAGATGTACCGTAATTTTTAAAATATGTTGTTTTTTTGTATACTCCTTTCAAATTTTTAACACTTTCTCCTATATTAATAAAATCACTTTTATTCATTATATAATTTGTTATATCACGATATATAACAATAAATATTTTGATATACTATATATAATAAATAATATTTTACAGTAAAAATATTATTTATTTTTATTATCTATCATTCATTGTCTATCATTCATTGTCTATCATTCATTATTATGAATATCCCATAGGTGCACTTTTACCTGAGGATATGATTGCTTTATTTGCATTTACACTAGCAGTACCTAGAGAAGTTGCTTTACTTGTTCCAGATTTTGTGTAACCAGATATAGATGCAGAACTAGCTTTTGCATTTGTAAATATACCACCTAAACTACTTGTAATACTATTTGTTGAATTTCTAACATTGGCAGAATTTTGACGTGAGTCATTAAGTGAATTAGTTGTATTTGTTGCATTTGTAGCAGCAAGTTGACTATTATACTCCAATGGTTGTAAAAAGTCACCCATTGAATTGGTCATCATATTTTTTGTACAATAACTAAAATTTGCTCTTGTATAATCAGATTGACTAGTACCAGGAGGCAAAGTAGATTGCATAATTAAACCAGCAAAAGGTAATACAATTGCGTCACATCTATATTGCGCCCAATTATTCATAATATTATTTATAGATAACAATCCATAAACGGAAGCTATTAATATAACGAATCCTAAATTAATATATAGAAATACTAACCAATTTTTTCCTGATGGCATATTTATATATATTATTATTTTTTGTACGTATTTCTTCTTTTATCTTTTATTCTTTTGCTAGTTTTTCTAGATTTTATTGATTTTCTGGATTTTCTAATTTTTCTAGATTTTCTTCTACTACCACCACTTGAATTTGCAGTTAATCCTTGTGGTCGTTGAACATACGCTCCATTATCATTACTAGCATTGACGTTCGCCTGAGCTGTTGTTTGTTGAAACCGAATGGAGTTGTCTGATGGAGATATAGCCGAATTCGATCGATATGTAGTTGGTGTAGTATTTCCTTGTAGGGGGATACCGCCGTATTGTTTTTTTTTGTTACCTCCCTTGGTTGCTGGTGTTATGTTGGCAGTGGTAGTTCCAACTGGTTTTGACAATACTTGATTTGGTGGTACTCCGTATGATGCGGATGATAATGGTTTAGTAACAGTCATTTTATTATACAAAGATCTATCTATATATTACATGTAAAAAATAAAATTTAAAGAAATAAATATAAATTCTAATATATAGTTCAACACAAAATGGATGATAATGCTAGACTACAACTGCAAAAAATGATTAAAGCCAATAATGTAGAAGATCAAACCGATCTGATACGCAAATTAAAACACAGTGAAATTTTGCGTAAAGACATTCAAAAAGTAATTGAAATCAAAAACAAATATCCAGGTGATATGGAAACAGTGCATTTAGAATGCATCGTTGAATGTAATTTTTTATGCACTTATTACACTGATATATATAATAAAGTACGCAAAGATGAAATTGATCTAGACATCCTTTATCGATTCTTAGCTGTATTAGAACAAATTGAACGTGGTGAATTGGATCAACACGAAGGATCTTTCGCGGTTGGAACATTGCTAAAAGAACTATATATCGATAGCGCATTGAAAAAAGCAGAAAAATTGGATAAAGAATCTGAAACAATGAAGCCTGTCATTAAACAAGCTGTTACCACCATGTCATGGAAAGACTACAAAAACGCAAAAAAATAACAACATACATAGAACATACAACAAACAATATACAAAATAAAATTACTACATAAAGATATATTAATCATAATACATACATACCATCCATCACACATATGCTAATAACAAAACTATTTAAATTTGTATTTGTTACTTCATTAAAATACAACATTGACGAATCCCATGGATTAACACATAGTATGAATGTTCTAAACTACGCACATAATATATACAAAAATGAATTATATAAATATCCTCCTATTAAGGATCACGATCGCATTATATACACATCCGCAATAGTTCATGATATGTGTGATAAAAAATATATGAATGAAAATGAAGGTATTAATGAAATTGAAAAATTCCTACAAAATAAACTCACATATGAAGAGTTGGATATTACAAAACAAATTATATCAACAATGTCATACTCAACTGTCAAAAAAAACGGGTTCCCAAATTTGGGTAAATATCAATTTGCATATCACATTGTTCGTGAAGCGGATTTATTGAGTGCATATGATTTTGATCGTTGTATGATATACAAATTAAACCATCATAATTTCGATTTATATGATGCATTTGATGATGCAAAATATTTATTTGAAAATCGTGTTTTTAAGCATAATGAAGATGGTCTTTTTGTAACTGATTATGCTAAATTCGAATCGCAAATATTACATGCTACTGCAAAAAAACGAATTGATGATTGGGAAAATATTATCGCAAAAATGTAATTTTTATCTAGGTATCTAGGTATCTAAAAATCGAAATATAATAAAAAAATTGAAATCAAATTTCTTTTATTAAAGAAAAACAAAATAAACATACATACACCGTTTAATCTACTCACGATTTAAAATGTCAAAATACATTGAAAAACAATTGTTAATCAATCAAATTGGAAACAACAAATATATTGCAAATGAATTGATTGATATTATAAAAAGTTATGCTTTTTATGATAGAAAAACATATAATACTATTTGTTTTGTAAAAGAATCAAAGAGTGAAATAAAGTATATTATGGAAAAGATATTCTTATTTTATCGATTTAACCACAGTGATACGAATAACTTACAATGTCATTGGGGACTCGTATATCATACCTTCGACGATGAATTACCTAAGATACATATAAAAGGTGATACATGTAACAACTGTGGAGACTATATTAATGCATATACTTCAGATACAAATATTGAAAAACCTAGAAAAATCATGTGCAAATGTCACTGAATGTGATTTTGTGAAGAATACAACTAAACCAAAAAATAAAAAAATTGATTTATATGTTTTTTTTCCAGAAAAGTAACAGCAAACAACTATCAAACTATAAAACTATAAAACTATAAAACTATCAAAAAATGCTACAAAATCAACAAACATTTACAAATAATAGAAATAGTTATCGATCATATATAAATATAAATGTTTTATTGCATGATATATTCAATGTTGCAGTATTATCTATTATTTCTGTATTGAACATACTTTATTTATTGCTAGTTATTACCGACATATACGATTATCTAAGAATTCCGTTGTTCCCCATAATAATATATTCATTCATGGGATATATTGTTCTCGACACATTATTAATATATTATTTTCCAGAATGTGTAGTTAGTAAACCGCGTGATTTATTAATACATCACGGTATCACATTTATAGTATGTTTATCACCATTAATAGAAAAAGAATTTGAATGGCATGCAGGTCTAGCTATAACAGTAGAAATGCAAACTGTATTATTAACATTAAATCGTATTATTGCGGACAAAACAAACCCGATGCATAAAATAATAAATATCGCATTTTATACACTGTTTATTCTATTCCGTGTATTTATTTTCCCAATTCTTTCCGTATATTACTACATAACATACCGAAATTATTCTGTAAAACGCAATAGTAAAATCAATATTGCAATTGTAGGGTTCATTGGATTCTCAATAATAACTTTCATGGGATTTATGTGGATTTACAAATTTCTCACAAAAAAAACAATATATCACAAAATAAAAAATCGTATTCCTTTTTGTACAAATAGTTCAAATGAATCGCATTGAATTGGTTGACACTCATTTTTCAAAAAATTATTGTCATATATAAAATTTGCATGATTATATGCAGTAACACTAAAAATTTAATTTAGTATGGCATTTTTCAGTAACATCAAAAAAACGTAATAAAATTGCCAAAAGTTTTTTTGTAATTTGAAAAATGGACAAAAATAAATGTCCAATTTCTGTTTTATAAAAAAACTTTTGGCAAAAACATGTTTTGTGACCATAATTGAAAATTAAGCAGTGGTCACCAAAATTTTGATTTTGTTTTTGTTACCATAATTTTAAAAAATTTTAATGCGTTTGAATATCTATGTTTTTTTCTACTTCCAATTTAGGAACAAAATGGAAGAAAAAAAACATACAAAAAACATACCAAAATTTTACTGTGAAAAATGTAACTTTAAATGCAGTATTAAAAGTGATATGGATCGACATTTATTAAGACGTAAACATATTATCAATGTGGATGGAACTGATGGAACTCAACAAAAACATAAAAAAACATACAACTGCAATTGTGGTAAAGAATATAATACATCGTCGGGTTTATGGAAACATCATCAAAAATGCACAATTGAATTAGACAAACCTGATAATTTGATTATAAACAAAGAAGACATAGTTATGATTTTGATGAAAGAAAATAGTGAATTTAAAAATCTATTGGTAGAGCAGAATAAAATGATGATGGATATGATGAAAAATAATGTAGGTAATAATACAAATATAAACACCATAAATCAGCATAATATTAACCAAACTAACTGCAACAACAAAACGTTCAACCTACAGGTTTTTCTCAACGAAACATGCAAAGATGCAATGAATTTATCCGAGTTTATCGAGAATATTTCTCTCCAACTGTCTGATTTAGAAAACATTGGAAAACTGGGATATGTGGAAGGTATATCGAAAATAATCATCAAAAACCTGAAAGCTTTAGACATCGAAAAACGTCCAGTGCATTGCAGTGATATAAAGAGAGAAATCATGTATGTGAAGGATCAAGATAAATGGGAGAAAGAAAATGACGAAAAACAAAAGATAAAACAGGTGATTAGCAGTGTTGTTAGTAAAAATTTGGGATTATTACCGGCATTTCAGAATAAATATCCAGAATGCATGAAGTCGGATTCCAAAAAATCAGATGAATACAATCAAATCATCATGGAGACAATGGGAGGCGTTCCTGGTACTGGAGAGAAAAACAAGGAAAAAATAATCCGAAAAATAGCGAGAGAAGTGGTGATCGATAAAGAGTAATTTCATTTTTATTATGTCTATATTATATATATACATAATATAGATGGTTGCGACAATTAATGTTGGATACAATAATGGTATAACCGTTACAGTTACTGATCCTGTTACTAATACAACTAGTAATCTACTATATAGTGATATTTATACAGGTAATGATTGTTACAATAATAATCCTCATGTTCATGCTGATCCAAGTATTAATGCTATTAACCCAGCGTTTCAAAAAGAAATGCGATATTTAGATTCTAAAAAAGATTTATTAGGGTTGAAAGGATTTGATCCTGTAATTAAAAGTGCATATAATTTGACAGGTGATATACCATACTCAAGATTACAACAATATAAACAAAACATAATAAGTTGTCATTCACAATTTATAGAAACTAAATCATGGGCAAAAACAACAACACGCACTAGTTTAGAAGTCGACTTAATTGCTTTAAACACAACAAATGAAAATAGCGATGTATATCTTTTTAGAGAAAGTAGTATGGATTTATCAGAAGATATTGTTGATGCAAATAATAGAAAAATAACACCAAAAGATATGGCTTGTTTTTCTAATACAATTTTGGATCCACTTAAACGTTCATTTTTGCATCCAAATGCAGAACATTTTCCAGACGTAGGGGTTTTATTAAATTTCGACAATACTTTTCTTGCCGATTTCTTAGGATTTCATAAATGTAGTAATGTATCATCAATTCTAACAAAGAAAGTTCATAAGTCAATTAAAAATGAAGATCGTTACATATATGATTATAGTTATAATATTTCCTACTCACCACCTATTGTAGAAATAAATGGTATAATTATTTATCCAAATAATCTAGATAATCAACGTGATGAAAATTATCATACTAATCATCAAAGTATTATTAATAAATATGTTATAGGAAATGAAACTAAAAAATTGATTATTCAATCTACTAATAGTAAAAATACCGATACAGAAAATAAGCAACATGTAGTTCAAATAAAAGAAATGGGAGATGTATTACAGGTATTTACTATGTTAGTATGGATGATGTATACGAATTTCGTATTTCAAGCATCATTAGACAATTTTAAAAAAACATTTTTAATGACAACAATAGATGGTATCGTTTTTATATTATGTATTATGTTTAAATTGCCATGTATAGTATATGAATTTAAAGATGATGATGTTATTATTGATATTAATCATGATATTACTAAAAAAAAACCAAACAACGGTAGAACAAGATATTTACAAAGATATAGACCTGCAGTGCTTAGTGATGAAGAAAAGAAACATTTAATATTAACTGAGATATTAAATCATAACAATAAAATAAAATCTCGAATAGAAATAGAAGTTAAAAATAGTATCAACGGAGTATTTATTTCTAAAACCGAGAATGTATATTTACCTCATACCTTTTTGGATAAACTTATAAATATTATTGATTATTTAAATTACTGTGCTACTGAAATTGTCAATGATAATAATATTTCAAATTTAAGAGCTTATGATGGAAATATAAGATATACTACTAATAATGAAAATAATATTGAAATGGGTAATGATGTTACTACTAATGATACTACTACTAATGATACTACTACTAATGTTACTGCTAATGATGTTATTACTAGTGATAATGCTACTGCTACTACTACTACTAATGATACTACTAATGATACTACTAATGATACTACTAATAATGAAACTACTAATGATACTACTACTATTACTGACATTATTACTAATACTACTGATACTACTATTATTAATGATACTACTATTATTAATGATAATACAGATTCACCAGTGAATTTAATATTAAATGAAGTTATTAGTAATAATGATATTAATGATTTAAAAAAATTAGAAATGTTTTTAAAAATAAATTGTAAAATAGGTGAATTATTTTATAAAAATAATAACGGAAAAATATATGCTATGAACGCACAAAAAACATTGACATCATGTAAAAATAAAAATAGTTATTTTTATTTTGCTTGTAATAATAATTATGATCCAAGAAGTAGATCAAAACCATTTCAATTGTTATGTCAGGAGAATAAAATACCATTACGTGGTGGTGGTATGATAAAGAATAGTATAATTCAAACTAGCATATTACAACAAATGCCTGGTGAAGAAAATAATGAAGAATCTGTCGGCATTGACGTAAATAAAAATGAAATAGATATGCATAAAATATTATTCGAAGATTTGTATGATAATCTTAAATCAAAGATTGAAATATATAATAATAATAATCCTCCTATTAAATTAAATACAAAAATAGACGGTGAAGATCTTTATTCTATATATAATTTATTAGCACATGATTATGATATATTAAACCAAGTATTTTATCCACAAGATAAATATCACGAAATACCTATGGATATTGTAAGCATTTATAATTCAACTAGATATTCTATGGATAGTTTTACAGAATATTATATAAATGAAATAGTTAGTGTATTTAATGACGAACATATTAGTGTTAATGAGAAAAAAACAATGGTGTTTTATAATGATCAAATTAATAATAATAATAATAATAATAATAATTATGTGGAAAAATATGAAGCTGTTACTTTTATACTGGAAGAAATATTTATAATACCTAAAAATCCATTGAAAAAAGACGTACTTGAACACAAAATATATAATTTTAAAATTCCTAATATTATTATGCCCTCCAAGTTACCACAATTTTTAAATAGTCGAAGAGAAAAAAGATTAGAAAATGCTAATAAAATAAGAGGTGTTGATTCAATTTGGAGTATGTTATCACAGCCTGAGATACCGTATGGTGGTAACAATACCAGAAAAAACAAGCGCAAACAACCCAAAAAATACAAATCCTATAACCGCAAAAACAAAACCAAAACGAACCGAAAATCCAAAAAACACAATAAATCCAAAAACAAAAGAAAACCAAACAAAACACAAAGAAAACACAGATAAACACAAATAAATACCAACTTAAAAATTAAACCATAATTATTATAATAGGTCCCCTCCTACAAACAACACAACAAATCTATTATAATAAACCACACATCAACCATGTCAAATAAATACGCAACAATTCAAAAAACACTCGTTATTGTGGAATCCCCGGCAAAGTGCAAAAAAATCGAAGAATACCTCGGACCCGGATACAAGTGCATGGCTAGTTACGGCCATTTGAGAGAATTAAACACCCTGAAAAATATTAACATTTCAGAAACACCAACACCAATACCAACATTCACACCCCAATTCACAATCATCGACAACGCAATCAAGAAAAAGCACATTGAAGTGTTAAGAAAAGAAATCGCCAATTCGAGAGAAGTCATTCTAGCAACAGATGATGATAGAGAAGGTGAAGCCATAGCATGGCATATTTGTATGCTTTTCAAATTAAACCCCGATTCAACTAAGCGTATTATTTTCCATGAAATTACCAAATCCGCTATAGAACAATCCATGCGTAATCCATCCACTATCAACATGAATATTGTTTATGCGCAACAAGCACGTCAAATGATCGACCTTTTTGTCGGATTTCATATCTCTCCACTATTATGGAAATACATAACGTATAATGCAAAGAACGCTCTCTCCGCTGGTAGATGTCAAACACCCGCACTCCGTCTTTTGTATGATAATGAAAAGGAGATTCGCAAAAACCCTGGTACAAAAGCATACAAAATAACCGGATATTTCACAAATCAGTACATTCCGTTTGAATTAAACCAGGATATTCCTACTGCACTCCCAACAACCCCACAAGAAGAAGAACCCGTATTGGATTTTTTAGAATATTCAGCCAACAATGCAAATAACCACATATATACTCGCACAAACCCAGAGAGAACATTCAAACTACCACCCTTTCCATTTACAACATCGAGATTGCAACAAGTATCCAGCAATGAATTACACGTGTCACCCAAAGAAACAATGAAAATATGTCAAAAATTATACGAAGCTGGTTATATTACTTATATGCGAACGGATAGTAATAAATATAGTGGCGAGTTTATAGAAACAGCAAAAGAATACATATTACAAAAATACGATGACAAATACCTGAATCCAAACATCAACATGCATTTATTGGGCGAGGACAATACACCCACAACTCAAACTCAACCCCAAACCCAACCCAAAAAATCAAAACAACAATCCAAAACTAAAGACAAAGCAAAACCCAACACAAATGAGACAATTGGTGGAGCACATGAAGCCATCCGACCCACCAACATAAAAATGCCACAAATTGATTCTGATAAATTCTCTCCCCGAGAGAAAAAGATGTATAAATTAATTTGGAGAAACACATTACAAAGTTGCATGTCAAACGCGGAATACTATAGTTTTACAGCGAAGATTCAAATTCAACCAGGTGCTACTACAAACAGCCAGAACCCACAGAACACAACACCCCACCACTATAAATATCACACAGAACAGCTTATTTTTCCTGGGTGGAAGATCGCTGACCCTGGTTTCTCTCCAACACAGCCATCCCAAAGTGAAAAACATTACGTATATTTGTTACATCTTCCGATTAACACCCCA
>Ga0214921_10005711_pt1 | contig 17465 bp, 9 predicted proteins | sample LL1505_MetaG_FD_177992 | JGI IMG/M metagenome (GOLD analysis project Ga0214921, IMG submission 177992) | Freshwater microbial communities from Lake Lanier, Atlanta, Georgia, United States - LL-1505 | ecosystem: Environmental > Aquatic > Freshwater > Lake | place: USA: Georgia | collected 2015-05-28
ACTGAAATTGGTAAAGATAAAATTGTCAATTTTCAGTTGGATCAAAATATTGAATTCCTTGAAATTTTATCTTTTAAAATAAGGCAGTCTGATGTTTACACATTGGACTGTGCCAATTATGGTGTTGTTGTTGGAAGGGTAACAGCAAATAATGGTTTTGGTATTCCAAATGCTAGGGTATCAATTTTTATTCCATTAAGTGATGAAGATGCTGATAATGAGTTAATTACATCAATATATCCATATAAGACTATAACAGAAAAGAATGAAGATGGATATAGGTATAATTTATTACCATATCAACCATCATACCCCGGGCATGTAGCAACTGGAACATTCCCCTCACTTGATGATGTTATGTTTGATGGTCAAGCCATTGAGGTTTATGAAAAGTATTACAAATATACGGTAAAAACAAATTCAAGTGGTGATTACATGATATTTGGTGTACCTGTTGGTAGTTATACCATTTTAATGGATTTGGATTTATCAGATATGGGGGAATTTTCTTTAACTCCACAAGACTTGATAAGAATGGGTATAGCAACTGAAGGGCAATTTGATAATAATCAATATCAACAATCAACAGATTTAAGTTCTTTGCCCCAAATTGTGTCAATAACAAAAGGTATTAATATTTCTCCACTATGGGGGGATCCTGAAACTTGTGATTCTTCTATTAATAGGTCTGATTTTGATTTAAGGGATGATGTAAATATTGATATACAGCCAACTGCAATATTTATTGGGTCAATATTTAGTACATCATCAAATAAGAGAATACGTTCAAATTGTAAGCCAAAAGATGATTTTGGTAATTTATGTGGGTTAGAAACTGGTCCAGGTAGTATATTAGCAATAAGACAAACATTAAATAAAGATGAAAAAGGGTTGCCTATATTAGAAACATATAGAGTAGGTAATGTTATTGATTCAGATGGTTCTTGGGTTGTTGAATTACCTATGAATTTAGAATATGTTATTACAAATGAGAATGGAGATAAGATAATAACCAATAACCCAACCATAGGAATACCAACAAAAGGTAAATATAGATTTAAGATTAAATGGGAACAATCCACAAAGATAAGTGAACAAACAAAAAGAGCATATTTTCTTGTGCCAAATATTAAAGAATATGGATGGAATAATTCTGGCACTATTGACCCAATGAATTCTAATGATGATAATAAAAATCAACTTGCTGGTTCATATTATTTTGGATTAGATTGGTCTGGTTATACAAATATTGATGCTGCAATAAAATGTGAGGATACTTTTTATGAATTTAAATCAAATAAGGTTTATACAGTATCAAGTTTAATTGACCAATATAGGGGTGGTAGTAGTAAGGGTAATTTTATTGGGATTAAAGAAATTGCAGATACATCATGTGATGCTACAATTAATAAATACCCAGTTAATGATGGGGTTAGGAATTTTGATTTTCTATATTTTCTATTTTCAATATTATTTCTTTTATTTTCAGCACCTGGTAGAGTTCTTTTAATTGTATTTCATTTTGTTAAATTTTTATGGAATTTATTTGCAGTACCTTTAACTTATGCTATTGCTGTTGCATTACCTATTTTATCAGCATTTTTATTTGTTCAAGCAGCAACATCATTTCCTGCTGTTGGTTTGATATTAGGTTTTGCTACATTAGGTGGTATAGTTGTGGCAGCAACAGTTAGATTTTTTAAAGCATTTAAAGAAGTTAAGAATTTTAAATTTCAAAAATTAAATTTACCTATGATAACTTATCCAGATTGTGAACTTTGTGATTGTGGAGATAATGATATGGAGTTATCAGATAGTGGAATACCAACTGGGGGGTTAATAGCACAATTGGCAAATCCTATGTTATATAGAGATGCTGTAACATCTAGGGTTGAGAGAATAATAAAGGATAAAAAATATAAAGAAAATTTAAAAGAAGAATTATTGATTGATTTGGATAATATTGTTTCATTATCAACTGAAGCATATATTGGACAAACTTTTGATATTAATAAACCATATAGATTTAGGGCATTATTTTCAAATATTTATTTGATGCCATCAACTAGAACACAAGTTGCTGCTGCTGCTGTTGGATTACCTCCTGCTGAAAGGATTAATAAATTTAATAGCAGGGAGAATTATTTTAAAGGTAATACAAGAATTGATGTTACATTTGCTAGTAATAACAATCAAGTGCAACATAGTGATAATGTTTTGGTTATAGTTGCTAGTGAAAATAGAGAATCTGGTACATTACTAACATTTTTGAATTTTGATAAATCAAAAGATATTAATTTTATATCAGGTTATACTGCAACAACAAAAATATCAGCAGAAACAAAGAATTCTGAAATAGTTGTTACTTATGCTAATCCATCAGATGCTAAAAGTTCATTAGAGACAAAATACATATTACCATATGGTGTTGATATTAATCAATATTTGTTTCCAGCAGATATAGAGTTTTATCAAGTTGTAACAGGGATGACAGTAAGTGAGTTTAAGAATAAATCTAATCAAGATTCAAAATTAGCAGATGGTTCATTTATTTGGCAATGTTTAATACCTAGATCAACAAATTTAATTTTTGATTATGCAGAAGGTAAAAATCCAAATTTAGATAGATGGCAGGATGAGATTTTTTCAGAAATTTCAAGCAGAGGGGGTATTATAAATTATTTTGATAATTTTGATAATCAATATGTCTTAATACTACAGAGAGGAGTTGATCCATATTCCCCACTTTATGAGAATACCTATAATTTAGGTAAAATATTTGGATTTAATAATAGCAATCAAATAAGTATAACTACAAATACAAGATTAAATATTCCAATACAACCATTACAAACATATTCAGTACAAAGAACAAATGAGGCAGATGAGGTGCTATTTGATTCTTATTTTTTAAAACCAATAAATTCTAGCATAGGATTTGGGCCAAATCAAGCTTATTCATTTAGGACAAATACACATGGTTATTATTCTTGGGGTGGTGTATCAAATCCACCAAAAGGTTTTAAGAATTCAAAATCATTTTCTGGTAATTTATTAGGGTTACAAGTTAATGATGTTAATATCTTAAAAAGACAAACTTCATTTAGAATTGATGGAAAATCTATTTATTCAGTAAATGGGTATGACTTATATGATAATTTATCAAGTACTGCAACTTATTATATTGGTTTAGATATGATTGCAAATAATAAGAGGAGTAATTTTATAAAAAGATTATTGAGAGGAGAAGAACTATATAGTAATATTTATAGATCACAAACATCATTTGGGGATAATAATTATTTTAGCGAATTATTTGTTAATAATAAAACAATATTTAGAACAGATAATTTACCAACATCAGATTATTTAGATGGTGCATCTTGGTCTTCAAGTACTGTTAATACATATTATATTGATAATGGTCAAGCAGCAGCATTGCAGCAGAATTTAGGTTTTGCCACATATGAAATTATTGGTAGTCAACAATTTGCAGATAATCCAATACCAGAAAGTGATACAGGGTATTCTCCCCAAGATTTCTCTGGATTTACTATGACTGAAAATTTATTAACAACACTTAATACTTGTAATAATATGGTTAGTTTAGGTTGTTATACTGGTAGGGGTACAAGTTTTCAGGCTGACTCTAAATGTGCTGAAAATGACCCAGTGACAAATGGTTGTTATACTTTTGTAGATAGACCCATATTGGATATACCAAAAGATTTAAGAACATATAATGAATGGGTAAATAGATTCAGATATTTTTATGCTTTATGTAGGGGTGTTGTATCAGAAGTTTTTGTTAATAACTGGGTAAATGGATCATTATTTGCATTTCCAATACAAACTAAAATTAAATATAATAATAAAAACCAAGCAATCATTGATGATGAATCATATTGTAATGATTTGATATATTTTGATGCTAAAACAAATAATTTTTATTATCGTAGTTCACCTTTCTCTAAAAATAATAATAGTTTTGTTGGTAGGGCTATGAATAAAGAAAATATCAAAAATCTAATGTTCCCAACAACAATAATGGATTTGGGTTATAAAAATTCATTATATGGATATAATAGTGATAATTTTGAATATTATTCTTTTGTATTAGATAAGTTAGAATCAACAAGTTATGGGGATAATTCAGACATTCTTAATTTATTTGCTATTAGTAGAATAACTAATGGTAATTTCATTAAAAATTTAAAAAATATTAATGATTTATTTTCTAGGCAGTATAGAAAAACAGATGGTGATTATAGTCAATTATTATCAATAAATTCTGAATTTGGTGTTGATAAGTTTTCATCTGAATTTTATACAATGACAAATAGTGATAATTCAGAAATATCAATTCAATATGATAAGAAAGATAATCCAGTCATTGGAATATTTTATTCATCATCTCAAGATGATTTACAATTAAAAGATTATTTAACCCCTGGTCGAGTTAATTTTAGAGCATTAAATAATGAGTTGAAGCCACAATATTTTGGCATTAAATCACAAATAGTGCCATTTTATCAATGGGAATTAAAGGGTGGTGACCTTTTCTTTGGTAGTCAAGATAATAGTTGGTTTACTAGCACAATAATCACAGATAATTATCAAAATTTAGATAGGATTAAACCAGATTTGGCATCACTTAAAAATAGTTTAAATCCATATAATAAAGAAAGATATTTTTATAATAATGAAAATGTTTTAACATATAATAATGATAGGGGTTATTTATATAATGACAAAAACCAAGCAACTAAATATAGTAATAAAAAGACTAGATTTTTAGTTGGGGCACCATTTTATTTTTATTTTGGTATAAAGAAGGGAGCATCTTCTTTGGATAAGTTTAAAACAAAATATTTAAATGAATAAATTTAATATTGTTCCTAGTGTATATAAGAATAAAGTTGGTGATGAAACTAACTCACAATTGGCTATTAACTTGGATAATACCCAGAAAGAACTTATTCAGTTTGATAGAGATATTACTGTTGATTTAAAAGAATTATATAATAAAGAAAAAAAACAATCATATAGTATTAGACCAACATTTAAAGTTAGTTATGTATATGATAATTTTTATTCTGGTACAACTGATAGCAAATATAAATCACAATTAATATATAATATTAATAATAAAAGTACCGCTTCAACATCAAATGTTGATAAAGGGTTCTTACCTGCATATGAATTTGATTTCTTTAGACCAAATGCCCCAAATTCTTTTGGATATGAATCAATTAATGCTTTTAAATATAATTGGGAATATTATATAACTTATCCATTTAGTGGTGATAGTAAGCAAAATTTAAATATAAATATAGACAATAAATCTTATGATTGGATAGCAGAAGAAGGAATACCATTTCTTACTGATGTTATTACTGAAGGTGGATTTAACTTAACTAGAATTAGATGTTCATTACCCCATAATTTAACTGATACTGATGGTGTTGCAATTAAAATTGATTCAGTTGTTAGGTTGTATGAAATATTTTCATTTGGTGATGGGTCATATGGTTCAGAAGAATATGTTTTAAATATATTAAGAGTTAATAATGATATTTCTGATAATAAGTTGGGTACATTAAGGAGGGTTATTTCTATTGAAAATAGTGGTGAAACAATATCTAAATATTATGTTAGAAAACACAAAGTTATTAAAAATTCAAATGATATTGTTGTAACAAAGGCTGGATTTGAAACAGGGATATTTGACCAATCAAAAGTTTTAAGTTTTATTGGCAATAAATTTTCTTTTTTGAAAAAGACATCAAATATTTCATATAATTTTATATTAAATAATGATATAGATATTGAAACGCTTGTTGATAATCAAAACAGACCATTAACTGAAATATACTTAACAATGGTATATAAGGGGTATTCTGGCTTTTTTGATGTTATTAAAAAAGGTTGGTTATTTAATATAACGGATCCAGTTAATACTTGGTGGGATGATTCAACATCAAATTCAAATACAAATATTAATGTTGAGAGTTATTTTGATGATAAAAAAAATCAATTTAAATATTTTAAATTAAGTGATGATAACCTTGATGGTGATTTTTGTGAATATAATGAATATACTCAAGAGGAAATAGTCATTTCTGATTTATATCATAAAATAAAACATTCGGATGAAGTTTTTAGAGTTTCAAATTATGATAATAATAAATCTGGATATTATTATAAGCCACATAATAAATTGGTTTTGAAAGTTTTTTCAGATTATATTGAGACTGTTGATTTTAAATTTGCTTATGATGTTCCAAATTATGCTTTCTATTCAAAAGTTGATGGTCAATTTAGATGGAGGGATATTTATGATGTTGGATTTTTTGATGAAAATAACAATGGGGTTAATTATCCTTTTATAAATAATTCTTTCTATCCATTTGTTAACAATGTTTTTAAATTGTTTCCAGAGGGGTATGACTATTATACACAAAAAGTAAATAAATCAACAAATGTTGGAGGTACTTCTTCTTCATTAATTGTAAAACCATTGGTAGATGAGTGTGAATAAATATAGATTACTACAACCAAAACTTAATGATTTAACAATCAGTTTACCCATTAAGTTGGATTTTGATAATGTTGGTCAGCAAGATACAATAAATAATTATGGTGAAGATATATTGACCAATTCTATCAATGCAGTAATTGATTATGAAGTAGTTAGATTTTCACATTCTGGATTAGTAGAAGGATTCCCCTTACCATCAAAAACTAGTACTCCAACTCCAACACCAACTAGAACAATTACCCCAACCCCAACAAGGACTGTTTCACCTACAGTTACCCCAACTATTACAGTTACACCAAGTATAACACCAACTAATACAATTACACCAAGCATAACATCAAGCAATACTCCAACGCCATCAGTTACAACAACCATAACACCAACAGCATCAATAACACCATCAATAACACCAACTATGACACCAACAAGAACGGTTACACCAACTAATACAATAACACCAACTGTAACACCAACTCCATCAGCAACAGAATTAAGATATTATTTATCTAATAACTTAATTGTATTTAATCAAAATTGTACATAATATGAGTGAATTTAATATATATGCACCAACTCCTTCTTGTTCAAGTTGGTTTAATCATGCAACTAGTGGTGATGCTTGTTCTTCTATATTTTGTGTAACAACACCAACAACTTGTGTGGGGGATTGTGATAAGTTATATGTATCAACACAAAGAACCCCCCAGACTATTGAGATTGGTGATATATTATATGATTCTAATAGGGTTAAATTAGCAGCTGGTTGGTATGTTAGTAGTACAAAAGGGGTTGTATTTAATGTTGATTCTGGTGGGGTATTAACAAGTGTCAATGTTTGTTCTGGGACTACATATGTTAGGGATTATGATGGGAATTATTATGGTACAGCAACTATTGGGACACAAACTTGGTTTACAGAAAATTTAAGAACAACAAGGTATAATACAGGTGCTGATATTCCAAATGTTACTAATAGTACAACTTGGCGTAATTTAACCATTGGGGCTTATTGTGCTTATGATAATAATAATATTGATAGTTGTTTTGGTTATTTATATAATTTTTATGCAACAACAAATTTATGTCCAACTGGTTATAGAGTTCCCACATTGGCTGACTACACAACTTTATCCACTTATCTGGGGGGTAATAGTGTTTCAGGAGGAAAGATGAAAACAGAGGGAACTGTATGGTGGGAAACCCCAAATGATGGTGCAACAAATAGTAGTGGGTTTAGTGGTTATCCAGCAGGTAGAAGGGTATATAATGGTAATTTTAATTTCTTTGGAGAAACTGGTACTTTTTGGACAAATACAACAACAGGTTGTACTCTTAATTTTGCCAAAATAGCTCAATTAAAATATAACAATAATAATTTGGATTTCCAATGTGATGATAAAAATAATGGATATTCAGTTAGATGTATAAAAAATTAATATAATGGCAATAGATTATAGTTTAAATATAAATTTTAATTTTTATAATGGAGTTGATTTAACATCCAAATTAAATTGGAATTCAACATATTTAACCCCAAGCAATAATTTTTTGGCTGATGATATAAAATTTAATAAAAATAATTTCAATAATTCTTTTTTCAAATTGGATTATTATGATTCGCCATTTAGTAAATCACAAAAATTATATTTGACAACAATTTTACAAGCAAGTAATGGAATTAAATCTGGGGATATAATTATCCCAACATATCTTTTAGATTATACAGAGAACACAGAGGGTTTTTTTATTTATTGGTTGAAGGATATTGATATATTAAATATTGATACATTTTATGTTAGTGCAACATTTTTTAATGGGCAAACAGGTGCAATTAAAAGAATGTCAAATAGATGTCAAGCAGAATTACCTACAAATGATAAGTACAATTTAAATGAAATTTTTGATTTTTATTATAAATTAAGTCTGAATTATGGTGCATATACTTATGAGTATTATGACATTAACAATGGAAGCCAAATTGGGGTGAAGAAGAATCCAATGAATTGGTTTGAGTATGTAACTAAAAAGTAATGATATATAAAATTAAAATATCCCCAGAATCATTATCATCTATAGTTAAAGAAGTTACTTATAGTGGTAATACATTTGGTGTCTATACCGGTATGACAAGTTTATTAACCGGTGGCATTGATGGTACATCAACTTTAACAGGATTAACCATACCAATATTATTAACACAAGATGTTGTTGATGCTGGGTATTATTCAGAATTTGATGGGGCGATTTTGCAAAAAGATACAGTTTTAAATTTTGTTTTTTCTGGCAAAAGTGCTTATGAATATTGTATATATAATACATCAGTTAGAACAGCATATACTAGAGATTCTGAATATAAGGTATATTGGGGGGATCAGAGTAGTAGTGAAAGTATGAATACAGTTAGTAAATGTCATACCTATCAAAAGACAAGTGGTAGTTATGTGATAAAATTAACTCAAAAGAATAATTTTGGTACCAATATTATTAGCAAAACAATAACAATACCTTTTGATAAAAACAAGAAAGATGATAATCCAAGTGGTACAGCAACATTCACCCCTAGTGGTGGTGCATGGAAGAATACACCTTTGAGTTATGATTATATTTTTACTGGGGATACTGGTATTGATATTGATGATTATTTATATGAAGGTAATGTTAAAGTTACTGGATATACAAAATCAAATTTATTGGAATTATCATTATATGGTAGTAAGAGTTATTTGGTTGGTGTTGATGTATTTAAAGATGGTGTTTCTTATGGTAAGGTTACAAATATAAATAATAGTTTTACAGCCTATACAATACAAGATATTAAATATGTTGATTATCCATCAGGGATAACAACTTTTGAGGCTAATAGTGAGGGATTAACAGAATATTCAACACAACTAAAACCAATAACAAAGAATGAAGCATTAATGAAATCAGTTTCTGATGTTCAGATTTTTTCAAATGTATTTGTGGAGAGGGGAAAAAATTCAGGTTATGAGAAAGTTCAGAGGCTTGGTGAAGTTAGGACATTACAAGATATGGAAAAATATGGATATGGATATTTTAAATTAACAAATAAATAAACAAATAAACTATTTATATTAAAAATAAGATATTATGGCAATTGGTACATATGGAACAGTTAGACCTAGTGATGTTAGCCCAGAAGATGTGGAGATAGTTATGGTATATGCACCAACTAGGGATCAGACTGATTTGATTTCCCAAAAAAGATTGGATGCAACTACTATATTAAAACCTTATTTTGATAGTGAATATCCTACTGAAATTTTAGGTGGATTATACAATTTAACATTACCAGCATCTGAATTTACCTCACTTGGTTATTATACATTATATTTAAGACCAGCACAAATAAGAACAAAAATAAATGATTGTGGTGTTTTAAGTGCATTACCAAATGTTAAAGGCATTGTTGTTAATTTAGATGATGTTCCAGATGATTTTAGGAATAAATTTGAAGTTCCCCAAGAATTGGTTGGATATCGTGTAGAATATTTAAATAATAGTCAAAAAGTTCCTAATTTTTTTAGAATAATTACATCATCATTTTTTTGTGAACCAATTGTTACTAATGAGGTTAATACTAGTCAAAAATCAATTCGTTATCGTTATGTTGATAATAATACAAATTTGGTATTTCTAACTTTGAGCCCAAGTAGTTCCCCATCTAACAAGACAAATGCAACTCCTTTTATTGGCCAACCAAATCAAAGCATTATTATAAGTAATACATATTTTAACCCAACAACTTTGGAGATTGAGATTGCTGAACATGACATCTCTACATTGGCAATTGGCTTATTTGGTAACCAGACTAAATCTGTTGAGGATGGAGTTTATACATTATATGATCCATCTAATAACATATATAGACAATATAATTTATTTGAGGTTAGAAATCAGTTTAATGAATTGTTGTATGAGGTTAGGGAGGATAGAAATGATGATATTGATATAAGCAAAAATTTTGATAATATAATAGAATAATGCCAAAAATTTACATTAAAAATAGCCCTGGCAGTGGTAGTGGTGTATTTGATAATTTAGTTGGATATCAGCTTGTTACTGGTGGGGGTCTGACTTCTAGTACTTTTGAATTTATCCCCAACATAAGTGAAAGAATTCCGCGTAAATATTATACAAAAGTTTTTGATGCTGCCATTAATTTGGAAAGTTTAGGTATAAGTGATATTGGGGATGTTAGAACAGTTTTATCCAAAGAATTTGATGTGTATCCAAATTATGATATAACTCAAGTTATGAGTTTTGTTATGTATGGGTCATTATCTAAAAGATTATCTGTATCAATAACTAAAATTATAAATAATTTCCCAGCATCTATTGATATTAATTTTTATAATAATGATTTAATTACAGGTTATACTGCAACAAATATTGTTTATGATTCAATAACAGATGATACAACTTTTGATATTGATATATCAAAAATACATAATCCACTTGGTGTTGATTTTAGTGTTAATTCTGACACTAATTTAATGGCAAAAGAGATTAAGGTATCTGAATATAGAAATTTGGCACAATATTATGCTGATTATGTTTTATATTTGAGTGGTGTTTCATATCCCCTACTTATTTTAAATCCAAGCAATAGTTTAACTGAAGGTACTTTAAATATAACAGTTTCTGGTTCACCATTTGGAACATCAAGTTCATTTAGTGTTGATTCATTTATAATTAGACCTAGTGATTTCTTATATAATTTAATTTTAAAAAGTAATTTTGATGAGTTAGAGCAATATATTTTAAATACGCTATCATCACCTATTTATACTATGTTATTACAAGTTCCACAAGAAAATGACAATGGTCAATTTACTTTGGTTAATACAAATTTAACATTTCCCTTGGATGGGATTTGGAATATTGATATATTATCAGAACAATTTACAAAATATTTAAATGATGTTCAAGAGATTGCAACCTATTTTGATAATGCAAGAACAAATTTAATATCAAGATTTTTTGTTTCAGATTCATTAAAAGAGTTTGATACCTTTGATAGGAGAATTGAGAGTATGTTGCAGATATATGGAAGGAGTTTTGATGAAGTTAAGAAATTCATTGATTCTTTGGCATATATGAATTCTGTAAATTATACACCAAAGAATGATATCCCATCCCAATTATTATTGAATTTGGGGCAAACATTGGGGTGGGCAGAGAATTTCCAATTCTTAACAGATCAAACATTAATGGAGTCCATTTTTGGAAATAATAGTGATTTTAAATATCCAGCATATAATAGATCACAAACTCCTTTGGAATTGAATTATTCTTTTTATAGAAATTTGGTTATTAATTCTTTTTATTTATTTAAATCAAAAGGTACAAGACGTTCAATAGAATTTATTTTAAGATTATTTGGCGCACCAGATGCTTTGATTGAATTTAATGAACATATATATTTAGCTGATCAAAAAATAAATTTAACAAAATTTAATACTGAATTAGCAAAATTACAAACTGGAACATATGTTGATATTGACCCAATTACAACAATAAATACTTACACTTATAATGGTGTAAAATATTCTTCTGTGACTCAAAATACAAGTTTAATAAATGTAAATTTCAATACAGAAAATTATCCATTAGATAGAGAGACAGGTTATCCCCAACCAAAGAAAAGTAGTCAGTTATTTTTTCAAATGGGCGCTGGATGGTATCAATTAACACCAAAGCATAAGAGTTTAGAGATAGCAACAAAAGTTGGTATTGGGGCAAGTGCTGAATATGGTACAGAATTTGAACCATTTACTTATGGTAATAAGTATTTGGATATATTTAGAAAATTTCCATATATTGATGAAGGATTTACCTTATCCAAGTATGTTGATAATAAGAAATCTTGGTCAAGAGATAATACATTATTAAGGGTATCAAGTGATGGTAATTATAATGCTTATTATTTTGTAAGTGATGAAAGGTTATTATTAAATGTTAAGAATGTTGGTATATTCTTAAATCCTGCACAAGGGCTTTTATATGATGTTTGGGTTCAATCTAAGGATTATGATTATCCAATACCACAAAGTGGCTTAACATTCCCCTATCCAACAACTGGAGGTACTGATTCAACATTTATAAATCCACAGCCAAAATCAAAATCATTTTTTGAATTTGCATCAACATTTACAAAGAACATGATTAATGTTCGTAATAGAATGTATATAACTGATGGTAAGACTGGGGGGTATCCTACATTACAATCAATATTTTGGAAATATCTTGAAGCGCCATATACTGTTGGGATACCAACAAACAAATATACATATGACAAATTAATTAAATTTGTTGAAGGGATTAATCCTTATTGGATTAAAATGGTTGAACAGATGCTACCAGCAACAACGCTTTGGATGGGGGGGATTAAGTTTGAGAATTCTGTATTTCACAAACAAAAATATGCTTATAAGAGGCTTATGCAAAATGTTTTTGGCACAAAGCCTAAAAAATTAAGTAATACAACCAATTATAATATAAGTTCTTTAACTGCAATAACAAGTGGAGATGAGTATATCACTTCACCAATATTTTCAGATATATGTATAAAGAATGGAATTAGTATGATTGCTACTCCAACTGATTCATTTAGTGTTATTTTGGGTAATGCAATTAATGGTGCATTAAATGAATATAATTTATCTTGTGATGGTAGCAATATATTGACTACTTGGTATAGTGAAATAATTTTAGATTCTAAAATTGTTTCAAAATTTAAGTTTTATGATGGCATTGGAAATGATGATGTGCCAACAAATACACAATGGAATAATGCATTAATTAGTTCATTATCTAATTTGCAATATTATGATATAAATTATAATAACCCATCAGAAGGTTTGATTAATTTTATTGATTTGGATTGTGTTGATGAAATTGCATCAAATAAGTTATTAACTATAAATGTTGGGGTTGATGTAAATATAATTTGTTAAAAAAATGGCAGCATTTGATTATTTTTTAAGCATAACTGGGGATTGTTCAAACACAAATGTTGGTGCTATAGCTTTATCATTAACTGGTGGGACTGCACCATATACTATTGAATGGGTTGATCCACCTTTGGGTGCAAGCATAACAACAGAGGATTTTCCAATATATCAGACTGGTTTATCAGCAACAACATATGGTGTTAGGGTTAATGATTCTACATTAGAACAGAATTTAGAATTTTATATAAACATTCCAGTTTCTAGTGGTTGTTGTGCATCAATTGAGTCAACAGTTAACACAAACAATGGGGAGGATAATGGATCAGTTACTGTATCAACAACATCTGCATTTTCTGCTGTTGAATACAATCTTTATTCTACCAATGGTGATTTAATATATAATCAAACAAATAATTCTGATTTAGTTGAATTTGGTAGTTTGAGTGCTGGAACATATTATTTAACTGCTGATGATTTTGGTGGCTGTACAGCAAAGACAGAAAGTTTTATTATTAATACATCAAATTCTTTTGATTTTGGTTTATATGTTGTAAATAATTCATCTTGTTATTCAACACCAACTGGAAAGATATTTGTAACAGGTCAAACAAACCCTGGTCCATATTCTTATCTTTGGGTTGACAATACAACAGGTAGTACATTAACTGGTTTAACTGCTGGAATATATTCTGTACAAGTTACAGATGGACAAGGTAATTCAAAAATTAAAAATATTGAAGTTACTGATACTGCTTCATTAGGGGTTGAACAAATTACTTTAACACAGCCAACTTGTTTTACTGCAACTGGCGCATTGGATATCACCATAAGTGGGGGTACAGCACCATTTTATTATTCAGCCAATACTGGATATTATGATATAACTTATGATAGAAATTTTATAATGACTGGATTGACTTCTGGTAATTATGATATTTCAGTTATTGATGCTGGATTATGTACATTAGATTTTACTGCATCATTAAATAATGACAATGGTGTAACATCAGTATCAATTGATGGTACTAATTCAACTTGTTCCGCATCAAATGGATTAATAAATATTAGTGTTGTTGGTGGAACTGGACCATATAATTATGGATTGATAAATCCAAGTGGGGATACAACAATTATTACCACAACATTAACAAATCACATTTTTGAAAATTTAATCAGTGGGACATATACTTCATATATGGAAGATTCAACTGGATGTTATTATTCTGATACGGTAACAATAATTGCTGAAGATAAATTTACATTAAATTATTCATTAACTGGAACAACATGTTCATCAAATAATGGTAGTTTATTTGCATATATCAGCACAGGGGCTACACCCCCTTTTGATTATTATTTGAATACAACATCAATTCTTGATACAAATTTGACTGGTGTAACATTTCAAAATTTAACAGAGGGTCAATATCTTTTAAGGGTTATTGATTCAATAGGTTGTGAGCAGACAAAAAACATTCAAGTAGCATCAAGCAATGGGATTGATTTTTCATTATATCCAACATCTTGTGTAAATGGCAATGATGCATCAATTACAGCATTGATTACTAATGGTGCCCCCCCATTTACATTTAACTGGTCAAGCAATGTGAGTGGTAATCCGCAATCAATTATAGCAACTGGATTGACAAGTGGTAATTATAGTTTAACAATAACAGATTCTAATAGTTGTGCATTAACAAGAGAAACAACAATAAATTGCTTTAGTGTTACCACATCATACCAAACATATTTAGTTAATTCACAGACATTTACATTACAACCTTTAAATAATTTTGGATTATTAGATTTTTTAAATGAGGGATTTTCTGATTTAGTTAATGCTGAATTTAGTGGGTCAACCACAATACAGAATCCAAAATGTTCATTAAATTCTGCAATATTTAATGTGGAATATACACTAGAACCAAGTGGGTTAACAGATAGCAATTCATTTTATACAGGATATACAAGAACAGATGTACCAACAGATTCAGTTTATGTTGAAGCAATAAAGTCATTGGTTGAGGTAATACCTGGTATTGATAGTGTTTCTTATGATTTGGTTACAAATACATTAAATATTATTGCTGAACCTAATGATAGTATAACATCACAAGTTTTAACCATAAATTTAAAAATAATATATGATATTAGCTGTTCAGTATGACAAATATTATAATTTCAAGCATAAGTGGAACAACACCTTTAAATATATATGTATCTGATGCATTTGGGGGGAATGAGACCTTTTTGGGTCAAATAACAACATTACCTTTGGCTGGCAACATATCTTATAATTTGCCTATTATATTTAATTCATCACCCCAAGTTACCATTATCATTCAAGATAGTGAGGGTTGTAGGACAACAAAGAAATTAAATTGTTATATTGATTGTGATATTATTTATAGCATAACTGATATATCATCAATAACCCCAACTCCAACACCAACACCATCAACAACGCCTGGATATATTCCAGCAGCCACATCAAATAATAGGATAACATTAACATCTATAACAGGAACTCCACCATTTGGTATTTATATATCAGACATAAATGGAAATTATGAAACTTATGTTGCAACAATAACAAATACTGGAATATTACCAGTTACCATTGATGTACCTAATATATTTTCTGGGTCAAATCAAATTATTGTCACCATAAAAGATATAAATTCTTGTAGTTATTTTAAAATAATAGATTGTTAAATGGCAACATATAAATTAATTGTAGTAAATACTGATCCTATATGTGAGAATAGCATAGAGAATGAAATAACAGGTGTAACAGCTTGTTCAAGGTATTTTATTCAATTAAACCCATCATCACATTCAAAAGGACCATTTAATGTATATTTAGACACAATAAATAGTGTGCCACTATATACCAATATAACAAGAAATCAATTTTTGGCTGGTATTACTGTTGAAATATTATGCACAACTCCAACACCAACTAACACAATTACTCCAACCATAACTCCAACAAAAACCACAACCCCAACCACAACCACAACCCCAAGTGTAACATTAACAATAAATTTAACACCAACATCAACCATAACACCAACAAGAACCAATACCCCAACATTAACACCAAGTGTGACACCAACAAGAACAGTTACGTCAACCACAACCCCAACGCCAACCATAACACCAACAGTAACACCAACAACACCAGAAGAATATGATGCTTATTTATTTATTGAACCAGTTAGTTTGAATCTTGAATTTAATTCTTGGATGTCAGCTGGTGGTAGTTTATTTAGGGGATTTTCAAATGGTATTGGTCCATCCATAAGTGCAACAACATTTAGTGACCAACTTAATAGATACATATCATTTTCAGGTTGGGGTGTAAATGCTCCACAAGTAAGAACAGCAAAGATAAGCCAAAATAGTGGTGGATTTGATGATTATGGTAATTTAATCCAAGCATATTTGTTTAAAACACATGAAGTACCAGCATATTTAACAACTGGATATTCTTGGTATACTTGGGTAATACCAAATTTAAATACAAATAGAAATCTTGTTAGTAACATTGGGGTTAATGAATATGGTGATCCAGCAGCATTAGTTCCTGTTAATACAAATTTATTATATGCTGGATTAACAGTAATGTATAGTGGATTTACAATTCCACAAGATTATTATCATATATATACAACATTTAGCAATACAAATTTCAGATTAAATAATAATAATAAAATATATTTTAAGGGCAATTCCTTGATTCCAGATGCAAATGGGTGCAATTGTTTTGATGTTTATTTGGATCCAGCAACCCCATCCATATTATCTTGTTATGATGTTTGTAGGGGTGTTCCAAATACAGAAATATGTGGAAAGACAACAACATTTAATGGTTCAAATGGTCAAAAGTATTATATTGATTTTGAATCTTGTATTAATAATGATGATAGTGGTTGGGTTGATGC
>Ga0214921_10005714_pt1 | contig 17457 bp, 19 predicted proteins | sample LL1505_MetaG_FD_177992 | JGI IMG/M metagenome (GOLD analysis project Ga0214921, IMG submission 177992) | Freshwater microbial communities from Lake Lanier, Atlanta, Georgia, United States - LL-1505 | ecosystem: Environmental > Aquatic > Freshwater > Lake | place: USA: Georgia | collected...
CTAATAAATTAAGTTTAGAACCGATATAATTCAGTCTCACAAGATCTTTGAAAGAATTAGAAGTCATTTTATATATATAAATGATATAAGTTTATAACTAAATCAATTATTTAAATTTATATTTATATACACTAAATGCCGATTGAAATAAGTAGTGTAGGAAATAAAATATTATTTGATTACATCTACAGAAATACTATTGCTTCTAGATTAGAAGTTAAACCTATTAAGAGAAAAGATATATCGGATATTAAGGGTATAGACATTATCAGTATTTATACTGAAGAAAAACATAGAGGAAAAGGTTATGCTATAAAACTAATATTGGAATTAATAAAGTATTGTAAAAGAAATGGATACACTTACATTATAACAGATGATGCTACCGATACTTTCCCTCCACAAAATATATATTATAAAATTGGGTTTCTGGTTAGAGATAATGATGGAAATTGGACAAAATGGACTTCTAATATAGAACCAGATGAAGAAAGATTGTATATAGTGGTATAGTGGAATAAAGTTAATTTAAATCTTAAAATAAAGTATAAATGTCCCTAATTGAGCGTAATAAAATTTGGTTAATTACTGGTATTTGCGGACAAGATGGAAGTTGGATGGCAGAATCTTTACTTTCACTTGGATACAAACATATTCATGGGATAGTTAGAAGATCTGCTACTCCAAATACCAGAAATATTGATCATATTATTGATAAACTCACTCTTCACTATGGAGACTTAACGGACACTATGAATATCCATAATATTATTAGTAATGTAAGACCTGATTATATAGTCAATTTTGCCGCTCAAAGTCATGTTAAAGTAAGTCACGATATGGAAATTTACACATTCCAAGTAAATACAGTTGGAATTTTGAATATTCTACAGAGTGTTCGTAATCTTAATTTGAATTGTAAAATTTATCATGCAAGCACCTCAGAAATGTATGGCAATCAAACTCAAGGAGATAAATTATTAAACGAAAATTCGCCTATGGTTCCAGTTAGTATTTATGGTATTTCAAAATATGCTGCACAACAAATTTGTAATATGTATAGAGACGCTTATGGAATGTTTATAGTATCAAGTATTCTGTTTAATCACGAGGGGACAAGAAGAGGAGATACTTTTGTAACTCAAAAAATTGCCAAATATGTAAGAGAACTAAGAGATAAGGGATATACTTCTCCTCTTGAACTCGGAAACCTTAATGCTAGAAGAGACTGGGGTGATGCTCGTGATTATGTACACGCTGTATATCTTATGTTAATGAGTGATAAACCACAAAATTATGTGATTGCAACAGGAGAAACACACACTGTTCGTGAATTTGCTGAGTTAGCATTTAGAGAGATTGGTATTGATTTGATTTGGAACGGAGAAGGAAAAGATGAATTGGGACTGGATGGGGAAGGAAGAGTTTTAATTAAAGTAAATCCATACTTTTACAGAGACATTGATATCCATTGTCTTATTGGAGATGCAACAAAGGCAAGAGAAGAACTTGGGTGGAACTCATCTATATCCTTTCCAGAATTAGTAAAAAGTATGGTTAAATAAATAGTAGATATATAAAATGTTAACTCCAATTTTAGAAAATGAAACTAAAGAGAAAAATCCAATTTTAGAAAAAGAAGATGAAGGTTGTTGTAATGGTTGTTGTAATGGTTGTTTAAAATGTATTACTTCATTACTTGATTCAGGTTGTTGTTTTTTTTGCGGAATATTTCTTATGTTGAATAGTAAATAAATGAAATTTATATTGTATAATATAAATTTCAATCTTAAAAATGAGCATCGAATTTGATTATTCAACTGTTGAAATTTACTGGAAGGAGGAGGGGTCTTTATATAAAATGAGCACTAAAGAGCGTGAAAAATATAGATACTATCATTATAATACAACTAAGAACGGAGTTCATCACTCTCTTAACGGTGAACATTCAATTTACATTTCTTCTTTTGGAGGATGCAATAAATATCAAGCATACCATAAAGATGGAATATTGCATAATTTGAATGGATACGCTGAATTTACATATGAACAGGATTTAGGGTTTGATGAAGATTTTACAAATAATGCTTATTATATAGAAGGAGAATTTATAAACGATTATGAAACCTATAAACAAAGAGTGATAGAATATAAACAAGAAAAAAAACAAGAAATTAAAAATGCTTTATTCGAACATACTAATATTTGTAATGATGTTTGTGGTCTTATTAGCGAGTATGTGATATAAAAATTGATAACTTATACATTTGTAATATATATTATAAATGTACGAAACAGAACTAAACTTTCTTAAGGATTTTCTTTTAAATGAATACAAGTTAAAAATTTTACCAGATTATCATATATCTAAACTTAAGAATGGTGTAAAAATCACTTTGATTTTCTTAGGAGAATTTTATTTTAGAAATGGAAAATTTCATAGAGGAGGGAACGCACCTGCTGTTATAATAAGAGAAAATGGATATCCAAGAAAAGAGTGGTGGTTAAATGGTCAAAGACATAGGGAAAATGATCAACCAGCAGTAAAAACAAGGAATATAAAAGAATGGTGGATAAGAGGGAAAAAACATAGAGATAATGATCTTCCTGCTATAGAGACACCAAAATGTAAAGAATGGTGGTTAAATGGACTAAGGCATAGAGAAATAGGTCCTGCTTATATAAAATATGATTTTGTGATTGATAAATATGTATTGCATACTGCTTATTTTCACAATAATGACTTGCATAGATTAGATGGTCCTGCTGTAGATAGGACAACAAGTGTATCTTATTTTATTAATTCAAATTATTACGATGAAAGAGAGTTTAGAAAACTTATTTCTATAGTTAAAAAGTTTATTCAAATTCTAAAAAATGCCTATAAAACAAGGGTAAAAAAAAGATTTCTTATTTATCAGAGAAATATTGTAGATTATTTATTTTAGAGATAAATAAAAATTGTATAGGTATTTATGCTTGACAAAATCCTTCAATTTTAAATTAGTCAATTTACAATTGGGTTTTACAATATTCTTATCAACTGTATTTTTATCATGACAAATGCACAATATATTCTTCATAGTATCAATTTGTAAAATCGGTTTTTCAAAATTATCAAGAAATGCCTTCTCTTCAGCACTGACAGCTTCATCGTTATATTTTCTGGTCTTTAAATAGGATTTTTTATAGGCAACCGTCGCGTTAGTGCAATGTGTATTGGAAAAAGGACCGCATTTATAAATTTCTCCTGTATTTGCGTAATACATGTACATTTCACTTGAACCGCAAATTTCAACTTTATTACAGTTCATTTTAGTTACAGCATACTTAATTTTATCAGGGGGATAGTAATCATCGTCATCTAAAGACATAATTATGTCTCCCTTCGCCATTTCATTAAGCATATTTCTCTTTTTCCCCAACTTAATTCGTTGTGAACTATAAACATACACTACATTTTCGTTAGGATTTTTGTCCTTAAACTCGTTAATGATATCTTCATTAGATGTATCACTATCGTCTAGAATAATGAGTTCCCTTTTGTGTTTGGGATATTCTTGGTAAGCATACATGTATAGCAAATAAGGCAAAAATTTACGTCTGTTGAAAGTAGGAGTCACACAACTAACAAAGTTCATTTATTATTTATAAATGAACTTTTAACATATTTATACCATACACTTTACCAAGTTAGAAAATGTGTCGTTCTCAGCGTTTTCAACAATCAAGTTAAAAATACATACTTGGTCTTTATCACAATCATCAAGACGTCTCAAAAGTTGTCTACAACTCTTTTTCAACAAACAGTTGAATTTCTCTTTACCACAACCTAGAGTTTGGAATTGTTCATTAGTATTCTTTCCACAGTTTGTAGGGAAGGAACAATAATATTTTCTATTATAAGGTTTACATTGACCAAGACCACACCAATCTTTTCCAAAATCTGTTTTTTGAAATTGCCATCCTTCTTTAAGGCAAATGGAACCAGTACAAGCAGGATATAATCCGTTAGGACTTTCTACATTAGTAATAGTAAAGGATGGTTTATAATGTTTGTTAACCCACTTACGACATTCGTATTTTTCCTTTTGTATAAAACTTTCTGTGACTTTATCATCAGAAATAATAGGGAAACAACTATATTTATAGTTAATAAATAATTTAATACGACAATCGTAACAATATTTAGTTACTTGAGAAGAACATAATTTAACATAATCAGGATCTTCACATTCACTATCTCTTCCCCAAGGCGATACATATTTTTCGTGAACTTCAATTTTAATGTCACGTTTACTTTCACAAATATCATTAATGTAACTAGCAATCATACAGAATCCATTGTCATCATTCCCTACAGTTATGTTGCACAACTCATCTACAAAGTTATCAATCTTACATATATCATCAATTAATTTTTCTGTAGATGATTCTTCAGTCTTGAGAGTGCAGTTCCAAGACATATAGTTATCGAGTGTCCCATACACATTGTTATTAACAGGCACACAAGCAGAAATATTATCTCTTACACACTCATAACAACGTGATGCTGACATGCATTTTTCATCACACGCAAAAGAACCAATAGCAAAAATTAGAAAAAGAATTTTTCCTAGCATTTTTATTATTACTAAGAATATTTTTTTAAATTAAAATTATTTAGACTTTCTCATCACCTAGAAGTTTTTCTATATACTTAAATAAATCTTCTGGTGTTTTATGTCTTAATTCGTTTAGCATATCATTTGTTTTTAATGTTTCTACAAAAGCCCATCCTGCAATAATAGGATGGGTTTGAACACTTAATGTAAATTCTTTAAAATCAATTCTAATTCCGTGTTCGTAAAGTAAGTTATTGCTAACTGTTTTGCTAGATGCATATCTAAATGGTATATTATGTTCTTTCAACCATTTTGTAATAATATTTAGAGAATAAGTTTCATTATTGTCTCCAAATAAATCCATCTTTTATTTATTAACATGTATTTAAGTATTTATAAACATGCATACATTTGGAAATCTCTTCTACACATAGGACACTTTATACTAGTTTCAAATGCTTTGTTTATACACTCTACATGATACTTATGACCACAATCAGTTTCCACGCTTTTTTGAGTTTTTAGACTATCTAAACACACTGGACAATCGTCTTCACAGTTTTTTGAAATTACTTTCATATCTAGCACAATTAAACTATGAGAATTAAAGTGTAAAAGATAAAATAAACAGTTAGATAAACTTATAACTGGTCCAAATGAAGACAATAAAATAAGTGGATAGTAAAATAAAGGAAAATCAGTGTTCATGCTTTCAAATTTACAATATAAATCTATAAAAACTAGATTCATACATACACTAACAATGTAATATTTTATTATAAAAGCATAAAATAACTTAGTTGGTTTTATATTAGTCTTGAGACGAATAAAACAAGTATTAAAAACTGTGAAAATTCCTAAACAAAATATACTAATAGAAATTACAGAATAGAACACTCCTAAAGACATTAAGAAACAACTGATGTGTGCAAGTGAACCGAATATTGAAAAAAATACGTATATTTTCCTTGATACTTTGAACATATGTTTTTTATTTTTAATATTGTAAAAATGCCATAATAAAATAGTCCCGTAAAAAGTATGTGTTGATAAAGCTGAAATTGTCCATAACACAAGAGCATTCATTTTTGAATTTTATATATAAAAATATATAAAATTTTAACCTTTCTTTATATTGGGAAATTATCTTATATCGCACATATTCATTAACAATTTGTCTTTTAGTCATTATCTGAGAAGTCAGTATCACTATCAAATGTATGATATCGTCTGGGTTCATCTTCATCTTCATCATCTTCATATTTGTATTCACAATCTTCATCTTCAATACGTTCATAAACGTCTAAATCAAAATCATTATAAAGAGAAGAAATACCGTGCTCTGAAAATATATCTTTATTAACTTTAATGAAATATGAAATTTCTCTTAAAAGTTCAATCTCAATATCATTTTTTAATTTATTTTTTAGTTTTTTTATGAGTTCATCTCCTTTAGAAATATAATAAACACTATAATTATCCCAATGACTTAAATAAATAGAACCAGCATAAGTACTCAATATTTTATAATAAATTGTAAGAATACGTAATTGTTGGTCATAATTAAAACTGCCTAACTTGAATTTTAAGGATTTGTTGATAGTACTCATATGATAGGTTTCAGATGTCATACGATTAATTATGTTATAATATTGTTGCAAGGTTTCAAAAACAGTTTCGAAAGATTTATGAGAGGACATTTCTTTAAATGTCAGTATAAAGCAATATAATATAGAGGTTTTATATTTAGAAAAATCATTTAATTGTTTCTAAATAAGGTCTATTAATCATTCTTTGTATATAAATATAAAGGGTTACTAAGAACATTAATTTTGAATTTTAACCCTTCTTTGGATGTCTTATACTTATATGAAGAGTATCGTTTGATTGTATATTATAGAAAGAGATCATTCTACTATCTTCTAAAATTCTGCCCTTAAATGTGAGACAAATAGTGTTTTGAGGCATTCCAATTTGATTGTATATCTCTGTTTTAAGATTTTCTATTGTGGATTGGAAAGAGGGTGTATTTATGTAAGGAACTCTAATTATTTTCTTATATGGAGTTACTAAAAATACTCCTGGAAGAACTGTTAAAATTACTGTTGAATAATTATAACTTCCAGTATTTCTTACATAGAGTGTATATGTACCTTGCACTGTTTCAGATGTAGTGCTTATTTTTCCAGTTGTAGGATTAATAGTTATAGTTCCATATGAACTACTATCACCCCCTGTTATATCTATAATAGAATAGGATGTAGTAGTAAGCCCAAACCTAGTAGAATCAGATGCCATTAAAGTTATTGAGATGTTTCTAGTTAAATTTTGAGATGATATATTAGTTAAAGAATAAGGAGAATATCCCATATTGTATAATTCATAAGGTTGATTAATCCCTACATTTACCCAAGTAACACCAATATATGACGATGGAGTTCCTGTAAGAACTGTGTCGGCATTTGAACTTATCCAACTTCCTCCTGGCGAGTTAGTAAATGCTTCTGAAAAACAATTCGAATAATCCAACCCTCCAACTGAACCGGATACATCATTATATGTTGCTACAATATAACCTATATCTCCTGTTGTTGTTCCAGAGGTATAACAGTTTGTTATAGTTACAGTATAGTTACCTCCAGCACTAATGGATACGACACCTATAATTCCTCCTGAATTATTACTTCCAGATATATTACCTATAGAATAACAGTTTGTAATTGTACAAGTGCTGTTGATTCCAATTTCAGGTATTACAGAACCACATATTCCTCCTGAATTGTTTCCAGAAATAATACCAAAGGAATAACAATTAGAAATAGTGCAAGAAGTTAAACCAGGTGTTCTACCACAAATTCCACCTGCATCATTTCCGATTATTGAACCTTGAGAATAACAGTTTGTAATTATTGCATTATGACTTTCTTGACCTATTATACCACCAGCATCATTAGCATTTATTACACCAGTTGTCCAACAAGAGTTAATTAATACAGAACCACCACTAAATCCTGCTCTTGAAGAAACAATACCTCCTCCTCCTACTGAATTTATACTTCCACTAAATGAACAACCTAAAACGGTTAATGAACCTCCGTTTGATGCTGCTAAATAACCTACAATACCTCCAGATTGAATGTTTGTAATATCACCTTTTGAATAACAGTTAATCACATAGTTATTAGAAGCATTATCACTGAATTGTTGTTGACAAACCCATCCACCAAATTGTGCAAGTGTAGAACTATTAGATAAAACTTCTAAGTTAAAAACATATATATAGTTAGAACTAGAATTTTGTATAAGACCAGGATAATCGGTCACATTATCAATAATTATTTTAGGACGTGAACCATCTGGATTTAATGTTTCAGAACCTATTTGTATTTTATCTGAAGTACAATTAAAATAAGCACTTGCACTGTTCAAGATAATATTTGTAGTAAAGTTTACATTAACAAATCCAAGAGTTGTGTTTGAATTTGTAAGCGTACAAGGAAAAATTATATTTGACCACTCATTTTGATTAGAACTCCACTGAACGTTATCACCATTTTGGCGAATATAGACATTAGTTCCTCCAGGAACACTTATAACTGTACCCATTTATATTTATAAAACAAAATAAAATTTATAACAAATATTCACATATATTTGTAATTATGTCTTTTGGATAGTTTGTTTTTATACATATTTTATCTCTTAATTTTACCCTAAAAGATAACCTTAATTTATACACAAATTTTGATATAATTTTTGTTATTTTTTTATATTGTTTTTCTTCATAATTTTTACCATATATACAATAAACTGGTATTTCGCTTTTGTTTTCTATATACGCTGGTCCATTAAGATTATGTATTTTTCCATTAGAATAATGTATCTCTATTTTTTTCATTAAAGAATCATCCATCATAATTAAAGCAGGACCATTATCATTGTGTAATTTCCCTTTATCATAGTAGAATAGATCAATTGGTTTTTTAGTATAGTTATCAACTTTAATATAAGCAGGTTGATTATTCATACTTTGAAGTCTTCCGAAGTAATACCACATGTAATTTGTATAATTTTTTGTTATTTGTATTTGAGCTGGTCCATTAATATTGTGTAGCATTCCATAATGAAACCATTTAGTATTTTCTTGTGAAATAAATGCAGGAGAATCTTCATTATGTTTCACACCATATAATAAAAATGTGCTCAAATTTGAAGTTAGTTTTTTAACTAACATGCCTCTTTCAAACTCCTCAATTTTATCATAAGAAATATTTTTATGAGATGGTATATTTTCTGTTATATCTTTAATTCTTGACACTGCTTCTATAATTACAGAAGGTTCTGTGTATGTTTCTACACTAGTTCCATAATAGGTAATGTAGAAATGTGTAGGGTTTATAGTGCCTTTAATTATATGTATCGCTAATTTTTTTTTAGCGTTAGATATAGCAGGTCCATTAAGTCTGTGTCGAACACCATTTTTCCACCATTCTTCTGTACCATCTTCATATATTACTGCAGGACCGTCTGTGCGGTGTATTTTACCATTAGACCAATATATTTTTGTCATATTGGATATGACAAAGAATTTTAATTTTGTATAAATTTCATTTATATAAGTTCTTCAAAATAATTTTTATAATCATTAAAATCAACTTCTACCTCTTCATCATTGCTATATATTTTAAAAGTAGATTTTTTCTTATAATTGAAATGCTTAACAGTATAGTCTTTATGCGTCGACACATGAAATTTATAACACAACTCAAAATATTTTAAAGAAAATTTACCATCTTTAGCAGCATTTTTTAAATCTTTTATATTATGCTTTTTAAGCCAATAATAGAAACTATTCAAATTAGTTGTAAAGCAAATATCGTTCTTATAATAATTATCTCTATAGTATTCAATAAAAGAATCCATAAATTTTTTATCTGTTTTGTAATGATGCATATGCGCTATTAGGTTTACTAGTTCCATATGACGATCACATTTATTATGAGTATAAGCAAACCCGAAATCTATTACTTTCAATTGTTCATTTTTTGTAATCAATATATTTCCTGGATGGAAATCCGCGTGGATTACATTATTATCGCAAAACCAATCTAGTATTTTTATTACTTGGTTTCTAATATCTAAAATTTTATTTGTGTCAGTTATTTTATGTATAACTTTTGAAAGTGGATTACCTTCAATATACTCCGACAACATGAAAAATTGGGTTTCATCGTTATTGTCGTTAGTATAGAAGATTTTATACACTTTAGGAAAGTATTTTTTTCCAGACAAATACAAACTGTTATACACCTCTCTTAATTCATCTTCTCTAACAGTTCCATAAGTTTGTTTAAATACTTTCAATACAGCAGGTTTGCCATTATAGGTCACCTTAAAAACTACACCATAGGTTCCTTCTCCTATTTTGTCCTCTAATTTAAATGGTAATTGTTTATATGTAATATCTATTTTATTTCTCTTCATGATATCATCAAAAATTGCATCAGTATAACTAGGAGGTGATTTTCTTTTTCTAGACTTTCTCTCATGTGATTTTCGTTCTCTAGACTTTCTTTCAGGTGATTTTCTTTCTGCTCTTATTTCTTCCAAAATTTTTTTACCTATTTTACCTTCTCTAGAAACACAAATACCAGTTTTAGGATTTCTTATTTTGTTTCTATCAGGACAAGATGTATTTAACAATGCTGTAGTTGGTTTACGTCTTCTTAGTTCTCTAGACTTTCTTTTAGGAGACTTTGATTTAGACTTTCTTTCAGCAGATTTACGTTCTGCTGCTCTTATTTCTTCCAAAATTTTTTTACCTATTTTACCTTCTCTAGAAACACAAATACCAGTTTTAGGATTTCTTATTTTGTTCCTATCAGGACAAGGTGTATTTAACAATTCTGTCGTAGGTTTTCGTCTTGGTGGCATTTTATGTATAAATATATAATAAAAAATATTTATAATTATAGTAAATAAGTTTTTGCTAAATTTTCTTCTATTAGTATAGAATTAAAACTCTTTTCAGAATTTAAGTCATATATAGATACAAGTAATCTTCCATATTTATCCCAGTCAAAACACTCTACAACAACCAATTTTCTATTGTTATCAATAACATCTTTTATTTTTTTATCTTCAAGTATGCAGTTTGTGCACAACTCGAATAATCTGTTTCTACATTTTTTTGCTTCAGTCTTTTCAACTTCTCTATTTTCTTTGCTCTTTAAAGGTTTAATTTCAGGAGCATTTATACCCAACAATCTGCATGAAAATTTAGTAAGTTTTCCGTCTAAATCAAAAACTATTTTACAAGTATCTCCGTCATAAATATCCACAACTTTTCCTAAAAGTTTCTTACCTTTAAGATTAAACTCTTCAATGTCACAGTCTCTTATAGTTTCTAAATTACTCATTTATAATATAAAATATTATAAATTACTCTTTAATTTTTTCTATACATTCTAATTTATTAGTTTCTCATCTACTGCTTTATATTTTTCTTCTAATATTTTATAGTCATTTTGTAGTTTAACTTTACACTTATTTTTATGTTTATTAAGGTTGTATATTATAGAATAAACTTTACTATAAAATTCGCAACTATGAGGTAATTACTTTTACATTTTTCAATATGTTTACATAGATAATTTCAGTCTTAAAACTTTTATTACACAAAGATCATATACTCATTTATAATATATACTGAACTTTTTAATTCTTTATTTTGGAATATTTTTCCAAAAATGAACAAAATTTTCCAAAAATGAATAATATATTCCAAAAATGGAAAAAATTATTCATTTTTGGAATATGTAAAAATTTTCATATTTTTCGCAGGTAGTTTTATCTTCGAAAATTAGGTGTAAAAAAAAGTTCCAAATGAAGGTCCACACAAAATTTGTGTGTGGACTCTGAAATATACAACCCAAAAAATTTGAGAACTTTTCTTTTTCAAATTATATTTTTATAGTTATTTTTGTAATCCTCATTTTTTTCATTTGTGATAATAAATGGAAACATTTACTTTAAATAATATATTGACACATATAAGAATACATATATTGGGTGAAGAAATTTATAACAAATGCAATAATGGTATGCCTCTAACAGAAGCTGAACTAATTGAGATAACCAAAAAAATTTTTTTCCCATACCATGATGAAGATAATGAAGAAAAAATTAATAAAGCAAAAAATAATATAATTCAAATATGTAACTTAAAACAAAGTCCAGAAAAAACTATTAAAGAAACATTAGAATTGAGAGAAGTTGAACTTACAGATAGCAAGATTGTTTTTAATGAATATACAGGTAATGATATTCCCTTATATGTAAAGGATTTATTTAAATACAAACTCCGTAAGGATGGAACTCCCATGTTTAGTTTTGGAGAAATTGATATAAATCCTGCTGTTTTGTATCATGGAAGTTCTAAATTATTTGATAGTCCTTATTTGTTAAGAAATGTTGTTAACAGATTAACTTTTGGTCTTTCATGGGCGAAATTATATGCTAAAAAAGCAAAAAATCAGGGTGGAGAAATTGGGTTTATTTATGCTTATAAATTAAATTCGACTATAAAGAATATAATAAAATATAACGGTAATATGACAAAGGAAATAAGCGATAAATTTTCAGAATTAGATTTTCCCTTTACATTAGGAGGAAATATAAAGCATGAGTTTTCTAATTATATGATAGGAGATGAAATATATGTCAATTTATGTTCTACTGAAGGTTATAGAAATGATATTAATGGAATACTTGCACCTAATAATAATTGTGAAAAACAACTTATATTATGTAGAGATGGTAAAGTTAAATTATATCTTAAAAACATATATATATATGACTTTATCAATAATAAGGTTTATCAACTTTTATAACTTATTAAAATGATTTTTGTATTATCATGTTAATAATCTAATAGAAAATGGATCTTATAAGTGAATCAGTTGCAAATGAAATGAATAGAGTTTTTATAAACTTTAAAACTAAACAATCTCTTATACAACTCGTGAAGAACAATCTTAACTCAAAAATCGTTTTATTAAGGAACGATAATGTTATCAACTGGATTTTTGGAGACTTATCATTCATAATTGAAAACACACCTAAGAAAGATTACAAAATTAAAGAAGATGAATGGGGACGTTCTACTCTAAAATTAAAACGCCCTGACCTAAACTTGGATAAACAATGGACTAACAAATTTGGAGATCACATTATAGAAGAACTGTTTATGCTGTGGAATAAACCCGTTTATAAACCAAAAAATATGAATCATTTAGAACCAGACTTAGAAGGAGATGAATATATAATTGAAGTAAAAACACAAACATATTTTACTAGCGGAACAGCATCTGAAAAAATCCTAGGTTGTCCTTTTAAATATGCAGATGTACCTGTCTTATATAATAAACCTTTGAAAATAGTTTGTATGGGAGGGTGTGAAAAGGCACTTTTGGATTTTGGTGTAGTAGATTGTTCAAGTGAAACCAAAGGCAAATTTCTCCAATTTTATAGAGACAATAGGATAGAATTCGTATCTCTAAAATCATTTATAGCACAAGAGATGTTAGCAAAATAAATGAAATTTTTTTCAAAAAATAGAAACGAATATCCTTTGAACACCCTTTGAATATCTTTTGAATAGTCTCGAAAATGTCTTCTCAATCTTTTGAAACTATAATGACCACTTTGCAAGAATACTATGAGATAGTTGCACAAATGACTTCTGAAACCTATGACAAGGATATTTTGTATAAATCTTTGCATTTAGTATGCAATTTAACAAATTATTCACGTGAACAACAAAGAACTGCAACGACAGTGTTTTATAAAATTCTTAGCACCACTGCTGGAACTATTTATCTGAATACTTATAAAAGTTTAACTGTCGCTGTAGTAGAAAAAGCACAAGAATTTATGAATAGTATTGAATATACTCTAAATGAACAAAATGAGAATGCTATGGAACTTGCTAGAACAATTGTCAACTTCTCTAGAGTAAATGAAGATGTATTCTTAAATCATGGAATTAGTTACACTCTTTATGAAGGTTTTGGTGAAGATGACGATTATGACAATGATGAAGATGAATATAGAACGTACCATACATTTGATAGTGATACTGATTTCTCTGACGAAGAAAATGATGATGAAGAAAATGATGATGAAGATGATGAAGAAGAGGAGGAAGATGTTTATGAAAAATATATAAAAATAGAGAAACAAAAATGTAAGAGTAAGATGGCGCTTGTTCATGAACAATTATTGAGAAGAGATGACCCTTTCTATCAAGCGGCTATTAGATGTATTAAAAATAAAAAAGAATGGGAAAATGAGTGGTTTGTTGGTCACGAGAAAAAAGTAGAAGTTCTAAAAGAAATTATTAAGAGAGAGTTAGAACTTGGAAATGAAATTCTGAATGATGAATATATACAAATAGACTATAAATTGATAGAGATGTTTACAGAAAATAAAGTTATGGATGACTTTAAGAAATTTGGTTGTAATTTTTGTCTTAGATATGATAATATCGCTGCTGCTGTAACCATATTTGACGGAATAAACACTCATGAATGGGATATCATCCTAAATATTCCTCTATTAGTCGAACAACTTAAAGAAGAGGTCAGAAAAGAAAGAGCACTCTTATTATACAACACTAGATTAGTTTGTAAAGACGTTGCTGGTATCATTTCTACTTATGTATGTTAAGTTGGTAAATGTATGTGTGTATGTGTATGTGTGTATAAACTTTATAACGGTGCGGTGGCACCCTTATAAACTGAATTAAATGAAATTATTTTGAAAAAATAGAGACGATTATCTTTACACTCACAATGACTCAAGAAATCCAATACACTATTGAACTCTACTGGAAGACACACGGGGATGTATACAAGACAAAAACATCTACCACTGTTAGAATCGAACAGACTGTTCACGTTAGTCATATGAATTATTATAGCTACAAAAATGATAATCTCCATTCTATAGACGGAGAACATTCCGTATACGAGTTCTGCGATGGGGTAGTTAAAAATATACACGAGGAGTTTCACAAAGACGGCAAGTTGCATAACATAGATGGACCTTCTGAGTACTATTTTGAACACGGATCCTATTTTGAAGACAGTTACTATTCCCAACCTAATTATAGTTATAATGACAACAATGAAATCAGTGGTTATTATATTGAAGGAGAATATGTAGAACCATATGAATATGAACAAAAAGCAGAGGAATACAAACATACTATCAAACAACATATGAAAAATGCTCTTTTACAACATACAGATATAAGTAAAGATGTTTGTGGTCTCATCTCAGAGTATGTTATTTAAGGAAGTTTCGCAAAGGTAAGTATAACATTTTTGTATTATATATAATACAAAAATTATTTAAATGAAATTATTCTGTTTTAATGATATGATTATATAATACAAAATGAAACCTTTTTTAAAGTGGGTTGGCGGTAAAACACAGATTATTGACGATGTTTTCTCTAAGTTTCCAACAACCATTAATGACTACTATGAACCATTTTTAGGAGGTGGTTCTGTTCTTCTATATCTGCTCCAAAAACAAAAAGAAGGAAAAATAAAAATAAGGGGGAAAATTATAGCAAATGACATCAATACTAATTTGATTAATGTGTATAAAGTAATACAAAAAGACCCTCGTAAACTAATCAAAGAACTGAAAAAACTCACTGATACTTATAACTCATGCAAAGAGGACAAAATGTCAGAAAAACCTAAAAGAGGAGTAAGTGTATCCGAAACTGATTCTCTTAAGTCTAAAGAAGCTTACTATTACTGGATAAGAGACCAATATAATAAGAACTCTGATATAAAAGAAGCGCAATTTATTTTCTTAAATAAAACTTGTTTTAGAGGTGTTTATAGAGAGAGTAAAAATGGATTTAATGTCCCTTTTGGTAATTATAAAAACCCTTCTATATATGATGAAAATCATATTTTACAGATTTCAGAGTTAATTAAAGACGTTTTATTTATAAATAAAAGTTTCGAAAATATGATTGATAATGTCCAAGAAAATGATTTTGTGTATTTAGACCCTCCCTATTACCCAGAAAATGAAAAATCATTCGTAGATTATAATTCATCAGGATTTGATGAAAAGATGCATAAAAAGTTATTCCAGTGTATATTAGGATTAAAATGTAAGTTTGTAATGAGCAATTCAGATGTGAAATTTGTCAGGGAATATTTCAAAAACTATAAAATAGAAACTATAGTTTGCAAGAGGTCTATTAACTCTAAGAATCCATCATCTAAAACTAATGAGATTATGGTTTATAATTAAATTGAAATAAATAAATGAAATAAAATTTATTGATTAATAAATTTTATTTTACCAATTGAAAATGAGTGAATTTGCGCCTCAAGCAAAAAACTTATTAGAAACTTTTAGATTTAAGGGATTATCGTCTTCCCAAATGTTACAAGAACTAATAGATAACAGTAGGGAATATGGAGCAACACGTATAGGTGTATATTTCATATCTGATAAAGGAACTTCTTTACATCGTGTGTATATACTAGATGATGGAAAAGGTATGAATTCTGAACGTTTTAGTAAATGTATGAAAATAGCAGAAAAAAGTCAACACGTAAAAGGAGCAGATGGAAAATTTGGTCTTGGTCTTAAGAATGCAACATTCGCAATGGGTGATAGTATTTTTCTTTTATCAAAAACAAAAGACGGTTGTAAATCCGGATTATGGTGTCTTATTCCTAATATGATAGATACAAATTCATACGAACCTACATCTTTAGCTATAATAGAAAATGATAATGATATTTCCAATACGGTAGCTTATGAAAAAATTGAAAAAAATATAACTGATTCTGAAGTTATCAAAATATATAACAAACAAAAATCAGGTACTTTAATTTGTGTAAAAGATATTAGAGGTGATGCACCTAATATAAACGTTGCCGCTACTGATTTAAGTAATGTTATTCAATTTTCATATAAAAATTTGAATTGTGAAATTGATATTTATACTTCAGAAACATGTTGTTCACATAAAATACTTAATACTAAAGATATTTTTTATAATAATAGTCCATTGAAAGTATCACATAAAATTAAATCTCAATTACTAGTTTATCTAGATAAAAAAGAAAAAACAGTTGAACATGTTATTGAAAAATTGGAAGAACCACGTTTTTGTAAACCTAATAATAAGGTCATTTATAATGAAGGACCTTTCCCTTTATATAATACTTTTAATATAACTAGAGGAAAACATATTAAAAGAACTGACAAGGTAGTTACAGAAAAAGACCTTCCAAAAGATCTTCCTTGTTATAAAATAGATATACAAATAGTTACGGTATTAGAACAAACTTTTGAGGAAGAATCTAAAGATCCCGTTTATGGTTCACTACCAAATAAACGTAATGGTCTATTTATTTATAGAGGTAATAGACTTATGGATAGCAATTATTTCCCTAATGGATGTAAAGATGATCCTCATTCTAATTATGTTAGAATGGGAGTTACATATCCTCCTGAACTAGATGAATTTATGGGAACAAGAACTGAAAAAGTGACTGGAAAAATTTCTAGTGTAAAAATTGATGATGCATTGCATGTTATATTTTCTAATCATTGTACAGGAATAAGTAATATTAAAAAAAAAGAAAAACAAGAGATGAGTGATTCAGATAACGAAACTAATAAAAAAGAAAAAAAAAACAAGACTGAAAAGAAAGAAGAAAACAAAGGTCAATCAAAAACTGAAAAGAAAGAAGAAAATAAGGGTTTACCAAAGACTGAAAAGAAAGAAGAAAATAAGGGTTTACCA
>Ga0214921_10005715_pt1 | contig 17457 bp, 13 predicted proteins | sample LL1505_MetaG_FD_177992 | JGI IMG/M metagenome (GOLD analysis project Ga0214921, IMG submission 177992) | Freshwater microbial communities from Lake Lanier, Atlanta, Georgia, United States - LL-1505 | ecosystem: Environmental > Aquatic > Freshwater > Lake | place: USA: Georgia | collected...
TCTTATTGTTCCATCTGGTAACTCTGTTCTTATTGTTCCATCTGGTAACTCTGTTCTTATTGTTCCATCTGGTAACTCTGTTCTTATTGTTCCATCTGGAAACTCTGTTCTTATTGTGCCATCTGGAAACTCTGTTCTTATTGTTCCATCAGGTAACTCTGTTCTTATTGAACCATCAGGTAAGACAGTTCTTGTTCCTGGATTCTCTATCTTATTAGCAGAATTATTTGCTTTATTAGAAGCATCACTAAATTTTTCAGAATTACCTCTTGCTGTTTTATTTCCACCTACTGCAGTATCTGCCCTATTCTTAGCATCAATACTATCATTTCTTACACGACCTGGATTATCAACTTGTGGTTTACTTCCAGGATCAGCTCCTCTATTTCTAATCTCATTAAGTCTATTCGCAAAATCAGATTTTAATTTATCAATCTTTCCTGATAATGTTACTTTACTTGCAGCAGTTATTTCATTATTATTATTAGATATTTTAGTTTGAGCTTCAGCCGCAGCCTTTTGTGCTTTTAAATCTGCATTTTCTTTTATCTTTTTCATCTCAGCTTCAACTTTTACACGAAGTTCTTCAGGAGATAATTTCTTACCAAAAGATGCTTGTTTAGCTTCAACACTTTTTGCAAGTGTATTTTTAAAGATAGGATTCTCAAACTTTGATTCCAATTCTTCTAGTTTAGCTCTTGTAGCCTGAATTTCTCGCACTTTTACAGCATCTGCTTTTGCTGTTTGAAATTTTGCTGTTTCTGTTTTTTGTGCTGAAACTTTTGAAATAGCCGCTTTTTTAGCAGAAACTCTTCCTGTCTGTCTCTGTTTTTTAAGATCAATTGTAGATTTATATGGAGTAAACCCTTTAATTTTTACATCAGGTGCATCAACTTTAACGGTTCCAAATCTATATTTTGGTTTAACGCCGCCATAAAAAATAGTATCTTCTTCCATGATTCACCTATTTATATAAGTGTTTAGCGTGTAGTCCATGTTTGCTCGCAATTATTACAGATATATACAAATTTTAAATTCTCAACATCATATTTGATAAAATGAACTTTCTTTTCAGCAGTTCCTTTATTTGAAGAACACTCATTATTCGGACATTTTAAGTCTCTTAGATATGGTAGTGTTGGATCTTGCCGGGTAAACTCATTTAGAAGAATCTTATACGAATCAGATGACTTCTGTTTAATATATGTTTCCATAATTAATCCACCTTTATCTTCAACTGAATATCCACATGTTTTACATACACGATTCAGTTTTTCATCTGTAATTTCAGCAATTAAGTAGTTACGACATAAAGGACATGTTTTAAAACTACTCATTTTTAACTACAATATATAATTTTTAATTTACTTTAATTTTTTTATTTTTTTGTAAGTTCATGTAGCCTCTTCCACATAGTTGAACCTAACATAGAGTAAGGTAATAACGTATATGTCACATCATGCTCTTGTAACTTAGTTTCTACCTTTTTCTTTATTATCTCATAATTTTCTAAAATTTTTTTCTTAAATTCTTCATCTAAATCCATATATTTATTATAGTAGTTAAAATTCATATATCTTAAAAATAGTTGTATCATTTGATGTTCAATATAGTTTGCAAATTGTTGATTTTTAGGAGATGATAAATGTGTGTTCTCATAAGCGGGCTCATGAGTTAACGGATTATTTGTCATTAAAGAATATATAGATAGTAATATAGTAGAAATATTCATAGAACTTGCCCATTTTGGTCCAGAATAGGTTCCCAAAATAGATAAGCATACTTTACCGTCAATATAAAAATTTGGATGAAATCTTGTTCTCCCATCATTTGTTTTATATAAAACTTTTGGTGGGACAAATGGATAATCATCTGGAATTGAGAAAGTATATTCTAATGGACAGAACTCATATGGCGTATCCTTTGGTCCAAACATAATAGCAGTTGCTCTTGTCATCGTATCATCTTCAATAAAATAATAGATACCTGTATTTTTAAGATTTACATCTTGTAATTGAATTATCTCTTTTTGTAATCGCCTAGCATTCATAGTGTATTGATTGCTAAGAGGCTTTATACCAAAAAAACTAAAAATTGGTTTATTATTTTCAAATAAAAAAGTATAGTGGTAAAAATGGGGTCTCTTCTTCAAAATCATGAACTCTTCAAGTTTCTAACAGCACATCAGGTGACTGGTAAGAAAGATGTAACTCTTACTGGAATGGGCGACAGCAACTCACTAAAAGGTCGTTGGTCTATTCCTGATAATGATTACAAACAATTTCTTGATCTACTTCATGATTATCTGTGGGTAAAAGAAGGTGTTCCAATCAACTTGGTTGAACGTCCTCGTAAAAATGAATCTAAACCTCTTACAATTGATATTGATTTTCATTATTCGAATGAAACGAATAAAATTAGAAAGTTTGATAAAACACAAATCTCGCAATTTACAAAACAAATTGGAGAAACTATCAAAACATTTATTAAAACAGATGATTATGAACTTCTACGTTTCTTCATTACTATGAGGCCTGCACCATATGGCGATACAAAGAATAAGTATGTAAAAGATGGTATTCATATTCTTTGTCCTGATATTGGTCTAATTAACGATAAACAGAAGGTTATTCGCAATTATATTCTCCAAAAAGGTTTTGTTAAAACATCTTTCGATAATACTGGTTATATTAATTCAGATGAAGAAGTATATGATGAATCTATGACTCGTGATCAAGCATGGTTTCCTTATGGTGAATCAAAACCTAGTATTCCTCCTTATCAGCTCTCGCATGTCTTCACATTTGACCCAGTCAATAATATTTGGGATGAACAAGATATTAACAACTATTCAAGCCGTCAACTAATGGAACTTTTGAGTATTCGTTACAATATTCCAGATGATGATAATGAAATTGTTGAAGATAAAAAAGATGAATATAATGTTCTACTGAATGGTTCATTTACACGTAATGTCACATATATGACTGATGTTGTTGAAAAACCTAAAATTATTGATGAGTTAAAAGATTTTATAATTGTGCCAGCGAGTGAAGAAGAAAAATCTCTTATTAAACGAATTGTAATGGAATGCCTTGATAAGAAACGTGCTGATTCATATGACACATGGATGCGGCTTGGATGGTGTCTTCATAATATTGAAGTATCTGAAGAAATGTTTCATTTATGGATGGAATTTAGTCGTAACTCACCTAAGTTTTCTTCAAACAATATTGCACAACTAAAAGTAGATTTCTTACATAAAATGAATATTAGTGACAGTCGTGCTAAGTTGACTGAACGAAGCCTACATAATTGGGCAAAGAAAGATAATCCTGAACAGTATAAAAAAGTAATTGATGATTATATTCTATATTATATTCGTCAAAAAATGGAATCTACAAATCATCATATTGCAGTTCTCATGAAAAAACTTTATAAAAATAATTATGTTGCTTCTATTAATTCTAAGAATACAGATTGGTATTTCTATGATGAACAGATGAATACTTGGAAACATCTAAATCAAGGTATTCAATTAAAGAAAAAAATTCCTGAAGATGTAGCAAAATATTTTAGTTTAGCTAGAGATAATATTCGTAATGAAATGGGAAAAGCAAATGATCATGATAAATTGATTGAAGAACTTAAAAAACTTCTAAAGATTGAAATTAATCTTTATTCAAACGCATTTGTTGAATCAACGATGCGTATGGCAGAAACTGTATTCTGTGATGAAGACTTTACGAACAAACTAAATAAAGATTCTCTACTATTTGCATGTAAAAATGGTGTTTTACAATTGAGAGTAAAAACAGATGAAAAACCATTCGAACATGTAAGTTTCCGTCCTGGTATTCCAGAAGATTATCTAAACTTTCTTGCTGGTTATAACTTTCCAGATCATGATGCTATTAATTATGTCCCATACGATCCATCTAATCCAGTATTTGCAGAAATCTATGATTTCTTTGATAAGATTTTCCCTGATAGAGATCTTCGTGACTATTTCCTTCGTCTTCTAGCAAGTTGTATTGAAGGTGCTAATAAAGAACAACAGTATTACACATGGGAAGGTGTAGGTGGTAACGGTAAATCAAAAGTTGTAGAACTTATGCGTCTAACATTCGGTGATTATCAGACATCTTTGCAAGCGACTGTATTGACTCGTAAACGCCCAGAATCTGGTGCAGCTAATCCAGATATTATGGCAATCAAAAATAAGCGTTTCATTTATCTCCAAGAACCTGATGATAAAGAACCTCTTAATACAAGTCTCATGAAACAGTTTTCGGGAGAAGATATGATTGAAGCACGTCGCCTCTATGGTGATCAAGAAAAGTTTAAAGTAACTGGTAAACTTAATATGATGTGTAACTCAAAGCCGATTATCAGAACGATGGACCGAGGCACTTGGCGTCGTATTCGTGTTATCCCATTCGTTAGCAAATTCGTAGCAGAAGATGACCCAGAATATATTTCAAAGAAAAAAAATGTGTTTCTTCGTGATAATGAACTTGATTTGAAACTACTCAAATGGCGTGAACCATTCCTCTCACTACTAGTTCATATCTATGAAACTCAGTATCTTAAGAATGGTCTTGAACCTACACCAGCGATTGTAAAGAAAGCGAGTGAAGATTATAAAGAATCAAGTGATTCATTCGCAAAATTCCAGAATGAACGTATTCGTGAGGAAAGGGGAGCTGAAGTCACTTTCAAAGTAATTGATAGATCATATCGCAAATGGGTTTCATCTTTGGGTGGAACTGTAAAAGGTCTTAATCAAAATGATTTACTTAAACGTGTAAATGATGAATATGGAGAACCTGTGAATGGTAAATATTATGATCGACGGGTTTTCCTAGAAGAAGAAGAAGTTGATATGTATGATAAAGGTGAAAGTACTTAGCCAAAACGCTGTATTCATATTTTTTGTAAACAAAAAATAGTCTTAAAAAAGATTTGGGTTCACCCAAATCTTTGTATCATAAAAACAAATAAAACATATAGTAGAACAGCTATTACTACAAATATCATACTTAATAGTAAGGCTCTTTTTGAATAGAGTAAAATAAATACTAGTATAGCCAAAGAAAAAACACCATATCCTGCAAATAGAATAAATAAACTATAATCTTGAGTGTTATTTAAAAAACTTTTTGGTTTTTGTATCATTTCATTATCACGCTCAATAAATTCTCTATTATAAGTTTCAATCGCATCACGTAGATCTTGTAGAACAACTTTTTGAGTTTCTATATCATTTTTTTTAGCAGCTACTTTTGTTGCTAAAGAAGTATCTTGTCCTATCATTAACTTATCATTTAAATATATAGCAGTATCTATAAGTTTGCTTGTAGCTATATCTTCTGCGGTAGGTGGAATCATCTAATAATATTTAGTATTCTTAAACTGGTGTACAGACGGGTGTTGGATCCGCAGGACCACATTTTTCAGTCGGAACAGCTCCATCTACACCACCTTCAACGCCAACTTCAACATATGTTGAAGATTTTACTGTTCCATCTCCAAAATTAATTCTTGACCAGTTATTTTGATCACGTATTTTAGAATATACCATAAGACGATTTACAAATACAAATACAACAAATAATCCTAAGACAATTGATACCCCCCATACAAGTGTAAAACTTATAACATTAGTCTTAGCAAGATAGTATAGAATAATAAAAACTAGTAAACAGATAAAAGTTAACTGGAATACAAAAATAGTATCCATTTTATTGCTGTATGTATAACTAGCCACTTTATTCATTCGGTTATAGAAATTATACTCATTTACTGTGTCCATTTGCGCTGCTGCTGCTGCTTGTTGCGCTGCTGCTGCTTGTGGTGGCGGTGGTGGTGGCGGTGTCGTCATCTCTCATTTATTTAAACAAAAAATATAAAACCTAATACTACTAAATTAGCAAACCATAATAGTTCTATATTAAAATTAGATGCATTTGCTTGTTGAACACTATCATTAAATTTTATCTTTTCAGTATCTAAATCCATATAAGCTTCAGTAAATGATGTTGTATTAATAGCTTCAACATACCGGGAAATATCTTTTAAATCTTGTATATGTTGTCTATTATTTCTTACTTTATTTAGTGTTCTTCCATCTGAAACATAATCAAGTGAACTTGATACATAGGTTGAAACATTCGTATTTAAAGTATTCTCATAATAGTCAAGTTCTTCCTTAATCTTTTGTAAAACCGCATTTTTAGATGATGTATCTCTTAAAGTGTATCCTCTTGATTTTAATCCATCCATAATAATTTGTATAGATGAATCTGTTAATAAACCGTTACTTGTTCTTGATAATCCTAGAACAGGTATTATAGAATCATTCGGATATTGGGATACTTGGTTATTTCCAGAAGAATTAGAAACTCGACCGCCAGGATCACCATAAAAAGGTCTTGTAGAGTTAGGAACTAGACCGCCACCAGTACTTTGAATAAATTCACTTTCTGTAGAAACTGTTGTCGGACTAGTCATATAAGTAGATTCACTTTCTGAAAATCCTGGTAAAGGTGCTCCTCTTGATGGTGTAGTAGTGTCAACATTTTCTGAATATCTAGGTCCACTATTACCAGAACAACGACTTAATGAATCTACTATGTTATCATCTCTACACTCATTATATACATCTCTGTTTGATACACATTTTCTCTGATTTGAACACCAATAACATGCCGGAGTACTCATACACTCATTACAATTAGTAGCAGTACTACATTGACCATACACACGATTAGATAAATTCCCAGAAGGATCAGTTATTAAACCTGTTAATCCACATGCCTCGGGTGTATTGACAGTTGATTCTCTTGGACATAATCTAGTTGTTTCAGAAGCATCTACACACTTATTACTTGATTTACAGAAAGTACAGTCTAACCTATCAGCACAACTTTTACAATCGGTTATATCAGAACATTTTGCTGTGACTTCAGGACAGAATTGTGAATCTGTGATTTTTGTAGAACTACCACATTGAGAAGATGCTTGAGCATCATTCACACATTTACCTCCGCAGAAGGTACATCCACGTGTATCACCGCATCTTTTACATCCAGATATAGCAGAACAATTTGCTTGAAATCCTTCATTTATAGTATATTTAAATACTATCATAATTGATAGAACAATAAATCCAAGTAAAAATATGTAGAACATACTCTTATTTTTAACCATTTCCCTCTATCTATTTATGATTTTCTAACCCAAGCAATTACTGCTAAAATACTTAGACCAATTATTATAAATCCTGCTCCATATGGTAGAACTTTACTATAGATTTCCAAATTGCCTGGTGTCAACCATCTTATATCAACTGTGAATGAAATTCCTAGATATCTCATATACATAAAAAATGATAATGAGAAGAAGAATATACCAAAAATAAAACAGATAATTATAGAAGAACTCCGTAAAGGCCTATTGATTGGGAACCAGGATTCATAATAACTACGCTGTTTATCTACATTTCGTAGAGTTTTCACACGGTCTTCTGCTATTTTCAAATCTTCTTCTGCTTCTAGAATCTTCTGTTTAATTATATTTAGTGATTCACTTGTATTTTCTAAAGTTGTAGCAGGGTTTGTAGCAACACGTGACTGTAGAATTGTAACTGCATCTAATACTTCACCTCTTTCAGCATTTGTAAAAGTTGTTTTAGGTTTTAATTCATTTAATCTAGTTCCAATTGAAGTTGTATCTGCTGTTGTATAATCAGATATTGCTGGCATTCTATTCAAGGCACACAAACTCTATAGATAGTTTCTACTCCACTTGATGAACTAGGACGAGTTACTTTAATTACATCACCGGGAACAGCACCTAGAAGACGTGTTTGAATATCTTGATGAAAGCGAATAAAAGGAAGGTTCGCAACAGATTGAATATTTAGAAACTTTTTAAGAGCAGAAATATCTTCTTTTTTAACAAGTTCGTGCTTTGGAACAAGAATATGTTGGCGAGGATCATTTACTAAAGAATCTGCTTGGAAGAATGAGATGCTAATTTTCTCCGAGAGAGCATTTATAGCGGCCGCATGAAATACATCAACCGTATTAACTGGTTCTAATACAATTACATAAATCATCGTGGATTCAATATTAGGAATAAAATCTTCTGAATCTTCTTTGGTTAATGAATCCTTGAACTTCCCAAGACTCTGTTTCAACCTATTAAGACGATAAATAACTACACACTTTGTTTCATTTTCTTTATGAACAAGTTCCATCTTTAAATTATTTTTCTTTTCACTAATAATCATCGCTTCAATTTCCCATGGGCTAAATTTTTCATAAGGAGCAGTATCATAACCCTTTTCTTCTAAGATTTTTAGAAGAGTTTTGCGACTGCGGAATAGAATATCAATTACTGGCGCATCCATTTTACTAATACTATATCTGCGCTAGGATTTAAATCAATTTTAACACTTTTATTCACCTTCTTTTACGATATTAATTCTTGTTTTAGGTGTAGGTGCTACTTCTTCTGTTTCATTTGAATCTAACTTATTGATTGAGAATGTTTGTTTTGAGTTTGTTGGAGATGGTGATCTATTAAATCTTGATGGAGAATTTGGTCTCTTAAGTATAGACTTCAGCGGACGAACTTCTCTTTCTGTTAAATTTATACCATCAGCTTCCATCGCTTGGGGGCTTGTATCAACTACTAATGTTTGAGGAGCATTTGGAATCTGCGATGATACTACTTGTAAAGGAACTTGCGCGGTATTCATTGGAACTAAAACGTATGGCTGTTGTTGTTGCACCATCATCTGCGAAACCATCTGTGGAACCACCTGCGAAACCATCTGCGTTGGTTGTATCATTATCTGTGATGGTTGCGAAACTGCTACGCTTCTAACCACTTCTATATCATCAGTATCTTCTAAATCAAGTGTTCTATCTTCTGCCATAATCTCACTATCAATCTGTTTCTTTGCTGCAGTTACATTTATTTCAGGTAATTCTTCTAGAGCCTCTTCTTGTTCTGATTCCCTGTCTGATTCTCTGTCTGATTCCCTGTCTGATCCCAAAAGTTCTAACTGTTCATCATTTACTGTTATATTAGGCTCTTCTTCATTCGCTTCAGTTTCATAAGTATCTTCTACAATTCTTGCTTTTAATTCTGCTTTTAGAAGTTCTTTTACTTCTTCATACTTCATTCCTCTAAACTTAGTTTTCTTCAGTAAAGTAACATCTTTCCCTGTTAAAAATCTCATATACATATTCATATACGTGTTTAATTCTTTATTTAATACTTCTAAAGAGTATGGTATTTCTACTTCTGATAGTGTTGTTATACTTCGTTTTAATGTAGGTAGTATCTCAAAGTTACTTGATGATTCTCCCACAAATTGAACAGGGCCATCGCATAAAGGACATACGTAAAAATTATCTTTTAGATTGTAGATTGGGACTGTTCCACATCCATTACAAATTATCATAGATGTTCCATCAGAACGCTTCATATAAGATTCTTTTATAAAACTACTAATACCATGTCCTAATAAAGCATCACGTTCCATCTCACCTATACGTAAACCTCCTTGATTTCCTCTTCCACCTGTCGGCTGATGTGTTTTCTGTTCTCTTCTACCAGAACCACGTGCATTCCATTTATCTTCTACCATATGTTTTAAACGCATTGTATAAACATTACCAACAAAAATTGTAGAAGGAATCATAGAACCAGACATACCATCATAAAATAATTCTTCGCCATATCTTTGAAATCCAAACTGATTCTCTAATATATCTCCAATTTTATTTTCAATCCCTCCTTCATTCATAAAAGCAGTCGCATCTCCAATCAACCCTCCTAAACAAGCTGCTTTGCCCAACATCGATTCTAAAAGCTGTGCGATCGTCATACGAGATGGTATCGCATGAGGGTTCATCATCATGTCTGGCATCATACCAGATTCTGTTCTAGGCATATCACAACCTCTTATTAACATCCCAATTGTTCCTTTCTGACCATGTCTGTTACTGAATTTATCTCCTAATTCTGGAATTCTATCTTGTATAACACGAATCTTTACTATTGATAAACCTTTATTATTGACTGTTATAGAAACTTCTTCTACAATTCCACTTGTCCATACTTGGCCAGTTACAGAAGCATCATTCATCTCACCATTTTGTGATTGAATATAACGTCCTACTATAACTGTATTTTCATCTACATACTCACCTTTCTTTATAATACCTCGTTCATCCAATTTCTTATAATCAACTCCAGGCTTCAGACGAGTCCAACCTGGAATACTAGATGGATTTGAAATACGTGTCTTTGTATGAGATTTATCATCATCTTCTTCAAAAGCTTCGTAACTTCTATACGTAATATTTCTAAACATACCTCTCTGAAAAGAATCAGCATTCATTACAATTCCATCTTCTTGATTATAACCTGTGAAGCAACCCATTGCTAACACTAAATTATGACCATAGCCAATCTGTCCATCCGCAACATAATCATAGTATAGTGTTCTTACTAATGGTGCCTCTCCATAACATAATACATGGGTTTGATTATCAAATCTATTTTTAAAATTAGTAGATGGAATTGATACTCCTTGTTTTGATTGAGAACACGATAATTGATTACGAGGTGATTGATTATGATTTGGGAAAGGGATCATCGATGTTAACAGACCTAACATAGTAGAAGGATGAAGTTCCACATGTGTTGTTTCTCTCTTTATTAGTTCTGGATACATGGCAACATAAGATTCGTTAGATTCATATGGATCTACATATTCAAGTATACCAGTATGAGGACTTAACAGATCAATATAATCTTTAGCAGTCGGTTTTTCTACATTTACTAAAGGATCTCTAAATATTGTTGATACTATATCAATATCAGCATTTTTCTCAAAATTACCAATTATTAGTTCTCTCCATGTCTTTATAGCTCTTATTTTTTCATAAGGGTAAATACCTTTTTCAATATGAATTAAAGGTCTGACTGGTCTCCCTTCATCAAAAAAAAGTGAAACACAACGTTCTCTTATATTAAAACTAATAGAACTATATGCTGGTAAACATCCAGTTTGTTTCATTAATTTACAAACTTTAACTAAATCATCAGGTTTTAATGTATATCCAACAATTCCATTATTTATATAGACAGGCACAGCCACTTTCATCATAAGAGGTGTTAAATCGTTTGCATACAGTAATCCCATCTTATTAAAGAGCCAACTCTTAAATATAGTTGTGTCCATAGATAAACTTATCGCGGTTAAAATTGATAAATTCTTAGTAATTCCAATACTTGAACCGCCAGGGGTTTCTGAAGTGCAGAAATATCCAAACTGTGTTGTATGTAAACGACGAGGACCTTGTAATTTCATACCAGTATCAAAATCTAATACGACACGGCGACAGTGTGATAAAAAATCTAAGTATGAAAGACGAGAAAGAGGTTGTAACACACCAGACTTTTCTTCTCCAACACCAGAAGACCATTTTCCTTTGAATCCTTTATTAATACCATCTGTAATAAAACCGAATAAGAAGAGAGCATTCATATTTCCTGGTAAAAATATGTTCAAAAAGTTATCTCCTTCATAAATTGCAGTATTATACTTATACTCTTTATCAATTGCTCTTGATATCGCTTTTACATAATTGGTATACGTATTTTGAAATAACATACGTGTCAGTAGTCCAGAGGTTAAACAACGTTGATTACGAATATCATCACGATCTGTGCTAGAATCAATCTTAGCATATACTTTTAAAATTTTTCTTACACACTCTGCTAAAAATATCGCTTTATTCATCGGTTTATTATCAATATGTATAAATACTTGATTATATAAAATATTATATACATGAGCTTCAGAAAAACCTTTCGTTAATACTTTAATATACTGGATAGCAGAATAAGAATCTACAAATGGATATGCACTTAATATACTTTCATGGAGAAGTGGTTCTAAAATCTTTGTTTCTACATCATCAGGGTTCGGAAATATTAAACGTAGAATATCTTCATCGGTTTGAACACCAAATGCTCTAAAGAGAACAAATAAGGGGATTGGTTTACGCACAAAAGGTAAACTAACTTCAATTGTGTTACTGCTCTTTATAAACCCAAATGCGATTCGTTTTACTTGTTTTGTTGTTGTATTTAAACATTGGATTGAAGCAAAAATATCAATCTTAGGATCTCTATCTTGTTTTGTTATATATAATGTGTTAAACGCTTGTTCTTGTCTTGTAATTAAAACTTTTTCTGAACCATCTATAATAAAATATCCTCCATAATCGTATGGACTTTCTCCAACCTCTTGTAGAAAAATATTAGGTTTATTTCTTAAAAGACAGTATCTAGAATGGAGCATGATTGGAAGACGAAAAAGTGGAACTCTTCCCAAATATTTGTAGCGGTCATCTTTTGAATCAAGTAAAACAGTATTTGATTCTAATTTTCCAGATGAATTATATCTTGTGAATGTTATTTTGACAGTAATATCTGCTTCTACATTTGAAGCGTATGTTAAATTACGTAGACGTGCTTCATTTGGATACATTATACGAATATCATTTCCATCTTTTAAAGATATAGTAGGTGTTCCAACATAGAATTTATTACCTTCAATACCGCCTATATAAATTTCAATACGATAAGCATACTCATCCGTATTAGCAATTTTATCTTCAAGTAACAGTATAGGATTTGAAGATTTAATGATAGAAGGTATATCATTCGCTACAAATTGGTCATAACTATTTAATTGATGTGCTGTAAAAGGATAATCAAATGTTTTGAAATATTTTTGTAATAAACTTTCAGCATAAGTTCGTGAATCGTTTTCTTTGTTCATAATAATAAACCTAATCAAATATAAGGTTTATTATTATCTTTTTTTTACTAATTATACTTTCTGATAATGAGTTTCGATTGGTTTAGGTGATGCTCCTAGTGTCTTTCCTAGAGTATAATCCTGTATATCCTGTAGTACAGAAGGTGGAGTTCCTGAAACTATAGGGCGGGTTGTCAGGCTGTAGAGTAATTCACCCACGCCTGCACCAACTTGATTAGAACCCATCGTGCTAGATAGTTGTGGAGTATAGTCTATTTTCCCACAATCAGCATCCATCGCGATATTGTTTATATCATTATAAAAATCAAGCCCTTTGCTTACATAAGGTAAATAACTTCCATGGGTCCCATCAATTCCGGGGCGTAACATATAATCAACAGGAGCGGATCCGCCTTTCTGTTTCTTTGTTTTTCTAGAACTCTTATTCTTTAGTTTAGACTGTAACATCAAGTATGATTCTGCTGTTTTAGAATCGATTGTTTTACCAAAACATTTCTTCCAAGCCTTTTGAAATTCAGATATAGAATCTTTATTAATAGGATGCTTTGCTAAGATTTTTCTTGTTTCCATATCAATATGCTCAAAAGCTTTTCGTAGCATGGGAATTGTCAAAACTTTACCATGAGTTTCTTTATTCTGTTTTCTTGTTTTATTCTTAACCATCTAATTATACTTGTCTTTCTAAATCTCTAATTTTATCAAAAGGAATATTTGTTAAATCTCTAATACTAGAACTTTTCGTATCATCGGTAAAGATTATTTTAGGTATCTTAATCTTAATACCTCTAAATAAGTTTGAAGAAGCCATTAATATACCAAATACAATTGCTACTATTATAAATATCCAATTATCTTTTAATGTATCTAAGAACATTAAATTCTTATATTCATTTGAATACATCTTAAAATGAGAATATAGAGCTAATGTTAAAAATAAAGAACAAATTATAACTGTTACAAATGGTGTAAATCGGGGTAATACTAAAAATACAACGAGTGCTACTAAACTTAGAATGAAAAAAGAAGGTAAAAATAGTTCCATCTAATAGTTTCTTAATTTTAAATTCTATCCATCAAATCAACATTCGTCAAGAAATGCTTACGACAACATGGTTTCTTTAGATTTAATGCATCCATAACTGCCTTTTCAGGTGTATTAGGAATTGTATTGCCATCAAAATAGTAACGCTCAAGAGTATCTGAATTTTTCTTCATTTTTTTAACTTCATCTTGATAGAATCTCCACTTATCAGCCAACGTCTTTCCACAACTCATACAACGAATAGGAATAATCATTTCTAGTATGATAATAAAATATATTTTAAAGTAACCAATTTTTTTGGGTAACTGCGTTTTGAAGATTTTTTTTCATTATATATTTGATTTAGAAATGTCTTCTGTATCAAGTGCAAGTGGTAACAATTATTTAGGTTCAAATCCTCTTGGACGTAAAGTTCGCGCTTTAGAAAGTGCTGTTGAAACTCTACGCAAAGAACTAGAACAAATTAAAAAGGAAGGTGTTTCAAGCAGTTGTAGTAGTGTTGTAGCTGGACCTCCGGGTCCTGCTGGCCCTCCAGGCCCTGTTGGTCCTGTTGGTCCTGCAGGCCCTCAAGGTCCTAAAGGGGATGTTGGTCCTATGACATATATTGCTATGCCTCAAGGTGTTACACCTACTGTAACATCTACATCTACGTAGAGTTTAGTTCATCTCTTTTATAATAGTTCTTAAAGAACTTTCACTAATAATGATATCTTTATCATTTTCTAATTCAAATTTAATACGTTTTAATCCTAAATTATTATATTTCTTCAAATAAAAATGAATTGTTTCTAATTCTTCATTTTTCCATTTGCTTTTCTTTTGAATTGTATCTACTTTTTGAATATTTCTTTCAAGACCCTCAGATGTTTGTTTTGCTGGACTAATTATTAATTTATTTGCGTGATAATCATCATGGCATTTAGAACATAATACAATTAAATTACTCTTATGATTCTTATGAATACCAGATTCTAAAAATCCATCTTTATTTGCATCTTTTTGTTGACTAATATGATGAACCTCTAAAATATTTGTATTAGAACATTTACAGATTTCACATGATTTTACTAGAACTTCGTTGTTGTATTGAGAAGTTTTAACTTTTGAACCTATAATTTCTTTTCGTATTTCATTCGCTAGTTCCAAGTATTCATGAGGAATATTCATCGCTTTAGCAACTTCTAACCCATAATACGTGCTTCCAGAACCTTCTTCAAGATTTCTATCATACACAAGAATATCTTTAATAGGATCATAATGAACTTTCAAATGGTAAATTTTTAAATTTTTAAGAGCTTTAACTTGTGGAATATCATTTAATCCATGATAGTGGGTGGCAAAAATAAATGATGTTTTTTTTCTGTCAAGCCAGATAATTCCAGAAGCTACTAATGAAGTAGCGGATACAGATTCTGTTCCAGAACATAATTCATCTCCTAGAACTAAACTAAACTGGTCTGCCTTCTTAAGAATCTCTCTTAATTCTAACATCTCTACCGCGAATGAAGATAAACCAGCATATATATTATCTTGATTTAGAATTCTTGTATATATCCCTTTATAAGGCTTAAGCGTTAGCGAATCCGCTGGAACAAAACAACCTACTTGTGCTAGTAGAACAGAAATACCGACTGCTTTCATTAATGATGATTTACCAGATGCGTTCATCCCATATAATAACCAACCATTTGCGTCTAAATTTATGTTATGTTTTACATATGTTTGTGTAGAATTTTGCGATTCAATAAGAGGATGTCTTAATCCAGTTATTTGAACTCCAGAACTACTACTGTTATCTTCAAATATAGGTTTTACAAAATTCTTCTCTTTAGAAACTTTTGCCATCGTAAACAATATATCAATTTCAGTAACATAATCTTCTATTTCAAGCCATAAATTTCTAAATGAATCTATTAATCTATTACAGAGTGGCGGTAACTCAAGTTTAACTGCTTCTTTTAGACGCGAACGATTATACAACATAGTTGTATGAAGTTCATCTAAATATGAGGTATGTATAGAACCATTATTTTTACGAATAACAACATTCATATCTGGATGAGGCCATAATTCTTTTTTCTTATTTTTTAGAGTGGTATCTAAATTTGTTACCATTCTTCGCGTCCCATCAATACTAAAAATGTTTGATTCTTTTTCTTCAAATTTAAATGTTTCTTTAGAAAATTCATTTACTTTTTTAAGAAATTCATTCGCCTTTTCTTTTTGTTCTTGAATTTTAATTTCAATCGAAAAAGTTTTTGGCGCCAAATCATTTTTTAAAAAACTAATATCATCTGAATATAATTTTGCCTTTTCTATTTCAAATGTATTTTTAAATTCTTCTAAATAATTTATTAGATTATTTTTAAGAATATCATTTGATTCATATAATTCCATGATATCAATTATTCTTGTATAACTTTGATATAAATTTAATATGTCAATTGCATTCAAATTATACGAAAAGAATTTGTGGTGAATTCTCTGCAAATCAGAAATCTGTTTTAAATAATTTTCAATCTGTTTTTTCTTTGTAGGTTCCATTTGAATTACTTTCTCTAGTTTATAAACTCTCATCGAAAGAATATCAATTTCTGAAAGTGGATAAAGTAATCGTTCTACAATTCCTCGTTTTCCAAGTGGAGTAAACGTTTTCTGAAAATATGAAAGAATAGATTCACTTGAATTAGAAATAAAATTTAATTGATTTAATACATTATTTCCTAGGTAAACACTAATATCTGGATTCCAAACAGAATGTTCCTCTAAAATCTGTTTCTTTGATGGGAAATGTTCTTCTAAGAAAAATAAAAGACTAGTAAAACTCTGTTCCATTAAACTTTGTGGTTGAATCTTTAAAAAATCATACACATTTAACATAGATTTATTTTTAAATGAACTATCCATTAAATCTTCAACACCTATAACAGATTTGTATGGTTTAATGTGAATTAAAGTATATGGAATACCAAGATTCTGTTTAAAATACTGTTCATTCGGTGCTAGCATTTTCTTATGAAGAACTAATAATTCACGAATAGGATGAACTTGAAAAAAATGTAATAGTCTATCAAAATTCCAAGAATTATATTTTCCTTCTAGTTTTGATTCATAACTATAGCAACGACCTGTAGAAATGTCTGCGATACTAACAGAGAACTTTGGAGCCAGATTTTCGCTGATTTGTTCTAAAAGCAAACAACCAATAAAGGCAGAATCTTGAGAAAAAGATTCTAAATGTGTTCCTGGCGAAAGAATTTGAGAAACATTCCTAGAAACAACTTTATTTTGTATATCCTTTATTTGATCTACAACAACAACCGTCCAACCTTCTCGTGTAAGAATAGAAGCGAACTTATGTAGAGACTGTTCTGGAATACCAGCGAATAGATCGTTGTTATCTTTATAAGATAGTTGAATATTTAGTAGAGCAACTGCTCTTTGCATAGAAGTTTCTCCAATCCCAGTTTCTTCATTTATACTGTCATACATTTCATAGAACTTACCAACTTCTAGAAAAATGCATGTATTTGGTCCATAT
>Ga0214921_10005716_pt1 | contig 17452 bp, 17 predicted proteins | sample LL1505_MetaG_FD_177992 | JGI IMG/M metagenome (GOLD analysis project Ga0214921, IMG submission 177992) | Freshwater microbial communities from Lake Lanier, Atlanta, Georgia, United States - LL-1505 | ecosystem: Environmental > Aquatic > Freshwater > Lake | place: USA: Georgia | collected...
ATTGGCCCTAATGTTCCAGATAGACCTGCAAGTGTCATATTTCTTAGACCTGTGCCGTCTTGCAAATAGAACATGTCGCTTAGTTTGTTTCTTGCAGGCACACTGGCATTGATAAAATATGTTCCAGCTTCACTGGTTTTAAAATTGCCTATATATCCAATGTCATAGGTCAATGCATTTAGAATTCTATCAACATCAGAACTCCAACTTGCAGGCAAGCCAACAAAAGTAGAATCTGCAAATACTTCTTGAACATACAACGTAAGTTCGTTCTTGATAAATGCTTTATTTGCATTGATGGCTGCAATTGTTTTTAGTCTATTTGCATCTGCTGTATAGGTATTTGATCCGCTCTTGGATGGCAGAGTGTAAGTGGTTACTAAATTTTGAAATATTGTTATCAATGATTGTGCAATCAATGATTCGTTAGCAGTTGCTATGTTTCCTGCTGTTTGATCTTGTGCAATAATTCCACGTTTAAGTGTTCCAAAGGCAGGGTTGAATGGATCTGTAGTTCCAATTGGCAATCCTCTAATCACATAATCAATAATGCTGAACAGATAGGCAGATGCTGAAAGAACAATGTCAACATACGCAGAGGTTATTGCGCCATCAACGGGCTTTATTACCGTTCCTCGTAGTTCGTCGCCAACAATTGCAACAAATGCCGGAACTCTAATTGGAAGAACTTCTTCGTATAGGCCTGTTTTAACCATAATAGATGCATAGCCTGTGACATTTTCACAGGCGTATCTAACGGTCTTCCATGGACTGTTTGGTGTTGTACCTTGTGAAGGATCATCAGTTCCCCACGTTGCAACATAATAATTCTTTGGGCTAGTCCATTGCTCTTTCCATTCTGGAATACCGTTGCTGGTGGTTTTTAATGAGTAACCTTCAGTGCCAATAGCTAGGCGTGTGCTGCCAATTGTGCTGCCGTCGTCTGATAGACCATAGGTACGAATGTCACCTTTTAATCTCAGTCTAGCATAAGAGTTACCAACAGTTACTGCCTGCCAATAAATTCCATTGAAGTCATCAACGGGACTATTTTGTGCATTGGCCAAATGTTGATCAATACAGCGATAGGTGCTGGCAACGTAAACAACCAGCTCACCAACTGCATAAGTAGTTCCTGCGGCCCAAAAGCCTGTCCACTTTACGCCCGGAATCAATAAATCCCAATAGTTAGAATTAGTTGAACTTCCATCATTAGGCAAATCTGGGTCTTGGTTGATATTGTCAACTAGTGCAAGGTATACGTTACCACCACGTCGTACAACATCACCTAATTTGTAGTTGACTATTTGACTCCATGTTCCTTGCATTCTTGTGTTTTCAAATAGCTTTTCCCAAGTTTGCAAAGCTGTTGGTATAGATCCTACGTTTTGTGTAGTAGCTAGATATAAATTTCCGCCGTAGCGAACAATATCGCCTTGTTGGTAATAGGTAGTTATAGTCCATACACTGTCAAATTCGTTGCCGGGAGTGAATACATCCCATTTGCTCGAATCGAAGGTTGTAGATGACTGGTGGAATAGGTTGGATTTATATACATAAGATCCGTATCTTACAATGTCGCCAATTTTATAAATGGTGTTTATGGTCCACGAACCCTTTGCTTCAACACCATCGAATACCAACACCCAGTTACCTATATCTGCAGGCAAACCTGAAAGCAACGTGCTTGCGGAAATATGATCTACAGTACATCTGTAAACTCTACCGCCCCATTTAACTATGTCGTTGGCCTTGTATCTTGTGGCCACAGCCCAGCTACCTTTCCAATCGTCTGCAATGGAAACTAACTGCCATTCTCCAATGTTGGATTCTAATCCGCTGTTTATGTCTGCTGAAGATTGGTGTGCTGAGACGCAACGATAAACTCTACCGCCGTATCGTACAATATCTTCAATATTGTACCATGTTACTGGAGTCCAATCTTTGGTCCAATTTTCAGTTCTAAGTTGTGTAACCCATAATGTTTTATCTTCAACAAGATCTTCTACTGCAAATAATTGCTCAGGAGCAAGAATAGTAACAGGAACTCCTGTTAGCGGATCTGTAGAAATAGTAGGAGAAGTATGTGCCCATGAACATACATAGACACGGCCGCCTAATTTTACAACATCACCTTCTTTATAATAGGTGTTTAATTTCCAATCGCCTTTCCAGCTTACACCGTCGGCTATCTTTAACCATCTAGGTGCAGCCTGTGGAGGAACTTGATTGTCTACATTATAAAAATCACCGTAAAAATCTAACTGTGCTACATGAGATTCTAAACAAGTGAAAACTTTGCCGCCGTAGTTGACAACATCGTCTGGATTATATCGTGTTGCAGAGGACCAAGTGCCTCTCCATGTGTATTTGAACCTACTAATTTTAAAATCTGGCATAGTCTTTTTTAATCCTCTGATGTTCCAGGTGTATATGTATAACCGGTATTTACTCTAGCAATCAGTTCGCCTTCGTCGTTTACATAATAAAACACCGATTTGTCATCCCATTTATATTGTTGATATCTTAAATTGTCAAAAACCGGATTGTGGTTGGCATCAATACCTTCATAAAAATCAACGCCGTAGTCAAAGTCTGTATAGTTGCCTTGATCTTCTCCAGTATTATTGATCTGAATAACGTCACCACCTTTTAATTGATCACTTCTCAATAAAAATAAACTACCGTTTGCATTTTTTCTTAGGCCGTAGAAAAATCTAGGAGCGTCACCTAAGTTTTGTTGCGGATCAAATCCTAAATAATAATTACTTGCCATAATTTTTAATCCTTATGATATCTCTACGTAACTAATTACCGCATCTAAACTTGCTGCGGTATCACTTTTAATTCTTAGACCAGCTGTCTCTGGTAAAATCAATTTTTCTCCGTTGGTAATCAGCTTTACTGCTGAGTTCGGAGGAATAGTAAGTCCTCTAATATAGTGTGCTGCCACGCTGTCTTCTGAAACTACCCACACATCAACGTTGATTGTGTCGTACTCGGTAGCATTGGAAAGGTTACAACCAATTACTGTTGCTCTTAGTCCTACTGGAATTTGGACAACATCGACTGCATCTGTTCCAATTCCTTTGTTTACTGAATGTCTAAATGTGGTTGGCATTTTCTAATTATCCCAATGTTAAAGCAAAACGGACAGCGATGTCGTTAGCTGTACCTTCAGACACAGCACCAATTGTACCTGCTGGACTTGCCCATACTGAGCCGTCCCAAATTTCTAACGCTTTTGAATCTGTGTTGTAACGCATCATGCCTTCAACAGCAGGATTTGGACGTTCACTAGATGTTCCTCTTGGAGGAACAAAACCGTTAGTACCTGAAATTTTTACATAACCTGTACCGTTCTGATTGATTGTTGTTACTGAATCTGCTACTGTATTTGTAATTGTATTGCCTACAATTTTAAAGTTGCCGATTCTTATTCCACCTGTACCGTTTGCTTCAAGGATTAAATCTTGTGCAGCAGTAGTGGTAATTGTGTTGTTACTTAGGAATAAATTTCCTGTGGTAAATGTGTTTAAGTTTAAGTTAGTAGCTGTAATAGAAACAGCAAATACATCTTTCCATCGATAGGATGTTGATCCTAGATCGTAGGTATTGTCTGTTTTTGGAATTAAACTACTTTGAATACTGGCATTGATTGTTACTGTGTCAGTATTTTGGTCGCCAATGACCAAATTGCCGCCAATAGTAATATTTCCGTCTGCGTTGATGTTTCCGGTTACGTTTAGATCCCCGGTTACATTTGAAGTGGATAAAAGTTCTATAGTACCTGTACCGTTAGGACGCAATTCTAAGTTAGAATTTGATACTGTAGTTGAAATAGTGTTGCCGTTTAACTCGATGTCGTTGACAATTAAACGTGAATGATATATTGTGGCTTCGCCGGCACCAGCAACAAAACTGATAGTGTTTAAATTACTACTGATAGTATTACCGGTGATCGATAAATTACCAAGGTTGAAACTGTTCTGTACTTGAAGATCAGTTGTTCGAAGTGTTCCTACTATGTCTAGAGCGTATTGTGGGTCAGCACGATTTACACCAACTCTGGAGTTATTGACATCAAGATAAAGAAGGTCGGTCTCAAATGCAAGGTCCACACCATCTCTGATGAGGTTTGCCTTTAAGAGCGGACCGGAAATACGACCAATAGCCATGTGCTCTCCTCTAGACACCGTGTTACACGGATAACCACCTTACATTGCGGGTTTACCACAGTTGAATTTTATAGAAATTTGGTCATTTCTATAATTACAAGTATTTATCATTTGGCTGTTTTTAGCCAAGTATCAGAGAGTATAAATGGCCCAATTCTTCCATGATGGGAGCAGTAATAACAATACCGCCACCTGTTGCAACCTGGTATACGCTGCCGTCAAAGCATTCTAAAAATTGATAGTTTGTGTTCCATCTAGTTTCGCCTACTTCTGTAAATTTTCTTTCTGCACTAGTACCCACAGGAATACGTATAGCTGTGGTGTCATCTACTAATGCATATCCACTACCTGTTTGTACAAAAGTGATTGCACTATTGTTTAAATTGGTAATAGTATCGCTGTTGATTTTTAATCTTTCTAAGAAAACGTTTCCAGTGGCTGAGTCTAACACCAACGGATCGTTGCTGTACATTGTAGAGATTGTTTGCCCTGTTAAATGTATTTGATCACTGATGTAGACATTTTCTGTGTTAAATGCAGAAGTACCTGGTAGTCCTGTGATATTGATATTACGCCATCTTTTTGTGTAAGATCCTAGATCATATGCATTATTTGTTCCAGCAATTATATTTTGAGTTAGGTCCGGAGCAACAGACACAGTGTCAACAGGACTATCTCCAATGGTCAATCGGCCTTTTAAACTGACATTTCCGCCGGCACCTATATTTCCAGTGACATGCATATTTCCAGTAACATTTGTGGTGTGTTGTAAATCAACAACACCCGTGCCGTGTGCCTGTAAGTTCAACCCAGTGTTTAATGTAGTGACTTTTATGTAGTTGTTAAAAATTTCCAAGTTTGGATTGGTAACTTTTGGTAATGTTATTTGCGGGTCTGTTCCCCTAGGAGCAATAATAATAGGGCCGACCGCGCTGGTAATCGATCCGTTAGAGTTTAAAATAACATTGTCAACTTTGAATGTAGTTCCGGTAAGTTTTAAGTCGTTACTTACATAGGTAGTTCCAGCTATTTCAAGATCAAATATTGGGTTCTCAACATTGATACCAATATTTTTTGCCGTGACATCTAGATATAATAAGTCAGGATCTGTTGCGGCATTTCTAACAGTTAGATCATTGCCATTTCTCAATAGATTGGCTGATAGCAGTTTACCGCTTATTCTTCCAAGCGATGCTATGTATGCTGGTTCACTACCAGCAGGTCCTTGATCTCCAAAATCTAAATCACCAATACTATCTGACATTTGTCACTCCTTAAACTTCTACTATTGAAATATAACTACCGTTAAAGCTGCCACCACTTCCAATGTTTAGTGAACCGCCACCTGAAATTGTATGATATGCATATACTTCTATAAATTCGTTGTTGGCCAATTTAACAGGAGTTGTTACATTATGAACCGTTGCATCACCAACTGTTGGGATGGATGTCATTTGAGCTATTCTAGAAGTACCTTTAAGAATATAGGTGCTTCTTGCTCCTGTAGAGTTAGTAGAGTAAACAATAGTTGAGCTAACGTTGAAGGTTTTTGTTACTCCGCTGGTATTGGTAAATCTACCGGCGTTTGTGACAGCGTCGTAGGTAAGTCCAATAGACCCGTTGGTATCTTCCTGAGTATTAAATAATACCCTGGTATTACTAGCGTTTGCTACTGTTTGTGAAGTTGAATTTCTTCTAGTTAGCAACGGAGTTGTTTTTGTAATGCTGCCGTCACTGTTAAAGACTACTATATCAGATGATGATCCTGCTGAAGTGGTAAAGTTAAAATTTATTACACTCGATGCATCGCTACTGGATACCACTTGTGCAATTTTCCAAGCACCTGTTGTAGATTCGTCTTTGACCCAACTGGTTCCGTTAAACTGTAAATTAGTGGACCAAAAATATTGATTTGAAGAATTAGTACCTATTCTTGTAGAAAAAGATGAAGTGCTTGCACTGGCAATTTTAACATTGCCACTAGTACTGTTAGGCAATGTTATCACAGGACTAGCGGATACATTTAACGCTGTCAGTGTTCCTAGAGATGTTAAACTAGAGCTAACCACTGATGAATTTAATGTTGTACCAGTAACATTGTTGGCATCAATACCTATAATGATATTAGCTGATCCGTTAAAATCTACACCATTGATAGTTCTAGTAGTTTTAAGAGCACTTGCTGTGGCTGCATTACCACTTAGTTCTCCGGATATATTGCCGCCAGTTACACTAATGCCATTTTGAAAATTACTTGTTCCGGATACCGTCAGTCCAGTTAGTGTTCCTAAAGATGTTAAACTTGAGGCAGTCACTGTTGACTTTAGTGTAGTCCCTGACAGGGTGTTAGCATCTGCTGTTACTGTTATGTTAGCTGTACCGTTGAAGCTGACTCCGTTGATGGTTCTTGCTGTTTGAAATGCAGTGGCTGTGGCAGCGTTGCCTGTGGTGCTTGTACTTGATCCTGATACGTTACCAGTTAAATTACCAGTTACATCTCCAACTAGGTTACCGTATAATAATGTTGAATATAATGCTCCTGTGGAAGGATTTACTCGTATGCTTGAGTTTACTTTTGTTGATACATCGCCGGATGTTTGTTCAACAAACATTAGATATCTTGTGGCATTTGTACTGTCAAGGGTAACTCTGGTTAAAGTATTTGAGCCGTTGCTGATATTTGTTTGTGCAAGAGAAGATGGAAATGTGCAGAATACTGTCTTTGATCCTGCAGGAAAATTTACCTTTGTGCCTGCATTTGATGACGAAACTACAGTATCTCTAGAAAGAGTTGTTCCGCTAGCAGTATATGTTCCGCGTCCAATTTCCCAATTGCCAGCATTGTCAACAATGCCATAATAGGTTTCGTTGCCGTTACCTATTGCAGAAAAGGACTGATATCCTTCAACGGTTGTGGTTAGTGTGAGTGTTCCTGTTCCGGAACTTTGAGATCTTACTCTTACTCTATCGGCTAAAACTAGGCCCATTACGTATCTCCAATGACTTGATACGTATATTTAACCCAATTTGGTGATTAGTCGCTGTAGCCAAAGTATACTGTAACGTATTTGTCTAACGGTACAGGGCTGGTAAACTCAATATATGCGTTTCCGCTGCCTAAATAATTGTAAAGTACATTGTAGTTATTGCTAGAAATTTGAAAAACGTTTTCAACCAACACAATAATGTTATCAGGAGAATTTGGAATTTTACTTAAAGGACCAAACACTGTGTCAATTTCGTTTCCAGGTCCTAGAGTTTGTTTAGTAATAGTACTTGCTCCAGGAGCACGGACTACTTCCCAAACTCCACCAACATAGGCTTCAATACTGTCAGTGTCTGTGTTATATCTTATAAATCCGTTTGGACCACCAAGTGTACGCACTCCAGAAACGTTGGGGCGTTGCGCAGTAGTTCCTTTAGGTAATCTTACTCCGCCTGCCAATTCCATAACGGCTCTACCGTACAAGTTTGAAAATAAACTTTGATCAGTAGGGCTAAACTTTGAAAGAGTTTTTGCTTTAAGAAACTTCATACTGGTAATGAGCTCACTGTTATACTCAATAGATTTGATGCGCTTGAAGTAGCTCTTAGCTGATCGCCTGAAGATAACACAATTCGTTCATCGCTAAAGAATACTGTCTCGCCTGCGGGAATTATTAAATTACTTACAATAGTGTTTGTTGTAGAACTCACACTACCAAACAACACAACGTTGAGTGTTAAATTGGCGGCATTTACTGTTTCGTTAGTTAGGTTTGGTGTTCCTGTATTACAAACAATAATGGTAGTGATAGCTTGATCTCGACCAACAACTGGACCGGCAATAGGAGCTCCAGTTGAGCTGCTGGTAAAAACTAAAGTGTCACTTGTGGTTGTCAATCTTGTGCTATATATCATTTTTAATCTCTTAAAATATCATGCTGAACAATAGTGCTCGGCTTTTACTTACTAGTTCATCGGCCTTCGCTGTATTTACAACATAAAGTCCAGTAGTTCCTGCGTTTACTGATCCTCCGTACAATAACGATGATCCTGTTACGCTGGCTGGGGTCAATCCAATTTGATCAAACTGCATAGCGTAACTGATTTGTACTTTTCCTGATCCATTTGTTTCAAGTTTAATATTGCCATTGGTATTTGTTGCTTGAATCACTGAAGCGTCAGTTGTACCGGTTGGTGTTGACAATTCAGAAAATATTGACAATCCTGCAACCGTTACTCTATTTTGATAGAACACAGCAACAGAAGTATCATCAACAATTACTGCTGCTTGGTTTTCGGCGGGTTGGGCAATATACGGACCGATTGGAAATAATAAGGGATCAATTGGATCGCCATTATCAAACGCAATTACACGAGTGTTTTCACGTTTAATTTGAAATGTTGGCGATGTTTGAATTGCAACGTCAACATATCTTTTATTTGGAATATCGTCGTCGTCTGTAACCTGAGCTTCGTAATTAGTTGTTCCTGCAACTTTGACAACACCGGTACCTGTACCAATTAGGGTAAGGTCGCCGGCTTGTCCGTTATCTACAGAAGTTAAAATAGCAGTTACTCTTAAATTTGAATCAACAAAATTATATAGAGCGCCCGTACCGTATCCTATATTCCATGAATTGTCGTTTTCATCAAAAACAAATGCTGAACGAGTTTGATCTGGGCCTCTATCAACTTCTAAGCCTGCATATCTAAGCGTAACACCTGTGGGACTAGTTTCACCTTTGTTTACGGTGATGATGTTATCTTGAACATCTAAATTTGTAGCTTCAACGGTTAAAGTTGTACCTTCAACAGTCAAGTTACCAGTGACATATACATTGCCTACCTTGGCGCCAGTATCAAGAGTGATATTAGCACCTTCGGCGGTTTTTATATTGTAGTCACCATTTACCTGTATAAACTGTCCCATGCGTGTTCCTTAAATTACATCTTTGTAGTAAATGCAGTCAGTACAATATAGTCTAAAGAAGAATCGTTTTCTAGATACCATGTGTACTTTGCTTCGTCATGGTTGGTAGTTGCATTGCTATCTTCACTACGTTGGAAACCATTTGATAGCACTGGGCTTGATGGAAAACCATAGGCAATTCTACGTGTCAACTTGCGAATTGGCACTAGGTTAGTGTCTGACAAACCAGTTGTGGAACCTTGGATTAGGATCTCGCCGTTTGCGTTTGGTGTTGTGTCAACTGTTGTACCAACTTGGAAAGCACCCCAGTGAGTTACTGTGATACCAGTCGCTGTTGCTGTGGCAGCAATTGAAATAGTGGCTGTTGTTGCACTGTCAATGCTTTGAATAATTGCGCCTGAAGGAATGCCAGGTCCGCTGATCTCGTCACCAACTGTAACTTCAACTTGGTCACTCATGTTAGTGATACTTCTGCTGCCGCTAATTGTGTTGCAAGTAAAATTTTCAATCTTTGCTACAACATAAGATTGTGCGCCACGTTGTTTGATTAGCACATAGTTTGTTGCCAATGCGCCACCGAAGTAGCCACTTACTGTGATACCTGTTAGTGTGTTTGTTGATAAGCCTGGTAAGCCAAGTACTGGTGTACCTCTTACATCTTTCTTTAAAGGACGTCCCATTTGTTTTCTCCTTGATAATTTGACGTTCTAGGTCTACGCGGTTGGATTTCCGCATAAGTTACTCCGAATGAGTACGCTCTAGATACTTTATTTATCCGCGGGCAAGTAATGCCATAAGCTCAATCTTTTCCACAGTTTCTATTACTTTGTTGATAGCATCTATTTCTAATTGAGCTTTTTCTAGATATGACCTACTGCGTGTTTGCCTATACATTACCATAACAATACTATGATTTTGAATATGTGTTTCTATAATATTTTCTATTTGATGTACATCATGAGTAAACATAGGGAACTGTTTGCGCCATGCTGCAAACCTATGGCGCAATTGTATGAAGTCTTTGTCACTTTCTATATGCACCTGATATTTAAGTCAAACAAAAAGGCCCCGGAGGGCCTTTTTGAATTTGCTTTTAAAAGTCAGCGATTAGGCAAACTTCAAGTTAGCGGAAGTTACTGCAACTTTCGCTAGGTAGTCAGCTGCGTTACCTAGAGAAGAAGCTGTGTTTGTCAACTCAACATAACCATAACGTGTCATGAATGATACGACTGGTTCAAATGTTGATGGATCCAACACAACACCACTGCTCATCAATGGAATGTATGGGCAGTAGAATGCAGGAGCATCAGACTCGCTTGCGCCTTTGTAGCCAATTAGAACATCATCAGATGTTGCATAGCTGTTTACAAACACACGCATTGCGCCATTCAATGTACCAACAAACTTAGTGTTTGTAGGTGCTTCGAATGTACCTTCTGTTGTTCTTGCGAACGCAGAAGTTGTAGCACTTTGTAGCAAGGTCAATGTTGTTGGGGAAACAACAGCATAGTTACCTGCGCCACGACGTGTACGCTGAGCGATCAAGTTGCTAGCACGGTTGATTTGAACTGCCAATGCGGCATGCTCGTCACCAACGAATGTAGCTGTACCTGAAACTGTATTTTGATCATAAGTCAAAACTGTACCAGCCAAGCTGTTCAACGAACCGATAACTTCTTGATCGATTTCAGCTGTAATTTCTTGTGCCAATGCAGCCATGATTTCTGCTTCGATGTCAATACCTTGTTGGGCTTGTGCATCTTGAGCAGCTTCAAACGTCCAGCGAGCAGACAATTTACGTGTCTTAGCTTCAACTGTTTGTTTCAAGATTTGAATGCTTAGTCTGTTACCAGCTACGCCTTCAAGAGCAGCAGTTGAAGCAGCTCTGTCAGTAGCAGCAGCACCAGAATAGCCTTCAGCAATCTTGAATGGGCTTAGTGCTTCGTCACCAGCTGTTACGTCTGTACCGTTTGTGCTGTTGAAGCTATCTGCATAGCGAACACGTAGGGTATGGATTTGACCAACTGGGCCTGTCATTGGTTGTACACCAACTAGTTCATTAGCAATGACTGTTGGCATAACACGTCTGATCACAGGTAGGATCACACGATTTAGGGTTGCAACGTTACCGGCGGATGTAGCTCCAGCAGTAGCACTCTCTGCCAAATACTTGCGGGTATTTTCTAGAGTTGTTGCCATTACTGTACGCTTGTGACCTTGTAAGCCTTCTAAAAGGGCCTCTTTGGTTTCCGACCAGCGTGACTCGAGTAATTGTGACATATTAGTTCTCCTTAAACTTTTAGTCCCGCAAGCCTGCGGATGTCGAATATTTCAGCAGTTTTTTCTTCTTGACCGCTGATTGTTTGTGCCTGCTTATCGCCTGTAATTTCTTTGCCTTCTGTAAGTGCTTTCTTCGCCGGTGCCGCACCATTCATTACTGATGGTAGGTACTTGTCGTAAGCATTACGTAATTTTTCTGTTTGAACTGATTCAAGCAATTCACGCATAACTGTGCGCTTGTCGCCGCCCAATGGACCTAGCAATTCGTTCATAACTTCCTTGCGTGTGGCCACATCTTTAGCGATGCGTAGTTGTGAGTTTGTGCTTTCAACTAGTTTTTGTGCGTCTGCAACAATCTTAGCTGCTTCTTCTAATTCTGCTTCTTTCTGTTTTACAACACGAAGAAGTTTTGCTGTCTCTGATTTCTCGTTGAGATGGCTTGCAGCATATTCGCTGGAGAAGCTTTCAAAAATTCTGCGACCAAAGTCATTTTTGCGGGCTGCTTCAATGTCTTCTTTTAGTTGAGTCATTTCAGAGCGTAGTCCTTTTGCGACTGTCTCTTCAATGATCTGTGCTGACTTAGCAATGAAGTCTTTCTTCACAGCTTCAAACTTAGCTTTGCTTTCACGTACTAGACGTACTTTAGTTTCAGCTAGGTCTTTCTTATCAGCGTGGAATTCTGCGATTTCTTTCGCCAGTGCATCCACAATAAAAGATTCTAATTTTGCAACGTTGCCTGCTACTGCTTTACGGTCTTCATGAAGTTCTGCAATTTCTTTACGTAGGTTATTCAAGACAAAAGATTCCATTGCGGTGGAATCTGATTTCATTTTAGCTGCGTATTTTGCTTTAGCTTCAATAAGGCCCTGGCGATCTTCTGCGAATTCAGCTAACTCTGCTTGTAAGCGGTCTGTTAGCATGCCTTCTACAGCTTCTACCATTGCGGATTTGTCATACTCATATTTCTGAGCAAACTCTTCACGCAATTCAGCAGTGACTTGTTCACGGTTTTCTTGAATTCTGCCATTCCAAGCGGATTCAATTTCCGATTTAATTTCTTCGGAAATCACATTGTTTTCGAACAATTGTTTTACGATATCTAGCATGTGATTCTCCTACTGTTAGTTGAGTCTTGAAATAATCTTTTTCAGACTTTCTGCTATGTATTTTTGTGCCTTTGGGTCGCCTTGAACTTCTTGTGCTATTTTATATGCCTGGTAGCCACCTGTATTATTCATTAGGTGTTCGTATACTGGTGTTGGGTATGCTCCAGGAGCAGATGGTTGAGCAACGATATCTACAGTAATAATTTCAAAACCTTGAACATTACCTCCTCCGTCTACTTCGCCTGATCCTCTAGAACTTACGCCAAGTTTTACTCCCGACTCCAACATGGTCTGAATCAACTGACCCATTGGAGTTGGAAGGATTTTTAGTTTTCCGTAACCGTTTGGGCCGTCCATCCACATTTTAGTAATCATGTGCGACACACGGTCCAAATTGATTTTTAAATCTGCCGGGTGATCTACTTCACCTAACACAGAGTAACCGCCAGAGATCTGTTCGTTGAGCGTTTTGACAGCCCTGCCAATTTCTTGAGAAGAATAAACACGCTGGTTTGCATTGCGGATGTCTCCTTGAATGCAAATGCCGTTTAAATGCAGACTCTTCTTGCCGTCTGCACCTTCTTCGCTCTCCAAGACAATCTTAGCCTGATCGTAACTCAAATGTTCTGCTAGGGTAAGTTTATTCACCGTTACGTCCTATTATCTACGGCCACGGAAAAGACTTTGCTTGTTATCTGCAGATTCTGCAGATCCCTTTTTCTCAGCACCGTGTCCTGGCTCTTTAGATTTAAAACCAGTCTTACCAGCGTTGCCGCCTGGTACGTTTACGTTGCCTTTAGCATCTGGATTATCGCCTACTTTACCTTTCTCAAGACCGTTACCTTTCAGTTGACCTTGATTAGCGTATGTAGCTGCATCTTCTTTAGAAGAAAGAATGTTAGCAGTTGTACCGCCCATGTCGTTCTTCATGTTGTCAATTGTAGACTTTGTGTTGTCAGCTTTTTCAGCTGCGCCTTTCTTTTCTGCGCCGTGACCTGCTGGAACTTTCTCAACATATTCACGTACAGTTGCTAGAGCTGGCTCGCCAAACCCTTCTTCTGGCATTTCTTCTTCGCCGCCCATTTCTTCTTCACCTGCTTCGTGGCCTTTTAGCTCGTCGAATTTAGCCTGTAGCTCATCAACAATAGCGTCTAAGTCCATGAATAATTCTTCTTCAGACTTTTCTTCTTCTGGTCCTTCTTCGCCATCCATTTCGCCTGATAGTTCATCAGTTGGATCAGCACCCATTTCGTCTTCGCCGCCTTCGTAAGCGATATCTTCGAAGCCTTCGTCCATTTCTTCGTCGTCTTCTTCTGTAGACTCTTCTACAGCTTCTTCGTCGTCTTCTTCTGTAGCTTCATCTACAGCTTCTTCGTCTTCTTCAGCTTCTTCTGAAACTTCTGAGTCGATTAGACTTTCGTAAATTTCACGAGATGCTGCAACTACGTACTCGTGGAATAGTTCTTCAGCTTTAGCTGAATCGTCGTTTACCAAATGCTCTAGCATCTGGCCTAATAAATTCTTATCTGCCATGTTTATGTTCTCCTTAAAGATGGTTAGGCTGTCATCGTTTTATTTAACACTAAGATTACAATTCAGCGTTAAATGATACTTTTTTGATCGTTTTGATCTGAATATATAGTCCCTGGGAATTTTCTTTCAAAATCTTCGTAGTATATATGCTGTAGATTGGGACAGCTTACTCCAAGATTTTCTGGAATAAGATCTCCTTTAGTAATAACTCTATAAAATTTAACGCTGTTCCAGTCTCGTATTGTTTTTTCTGTTTGGCTTAGCCAATTACCGTGGAATGTAGCCACATCCGTACTGCATTTATAATTGTAGGTATCTGCGTATACGTTATTGAATTTTCCGGCAATTCCTTGATAATCAAAGCCAAAAATGTAAATTTCTCTGTGGCCGCGTTCACAGGCAAAGTGCAATGCTGTAGGCCCAGAGCTCCAACCTTTATGGGGATTAAAGAAGTTTATACCCTGGCCTTTGATGCCTTTGTTAGGGTTTGTCCATACTACGTGAGTCTTTTGATAGCCGGATGCAATGATCTCGTTGATCATTTTAACGTCAACTGCTATTAGGAAATCGGGTTCAAATTCTCTGTAAAGTGCGTTACAGCCGTAAACTGTGCCGTGTTGGATAACAGCAGAATGATTTAACTGTTTCCTGCTAATTCCATTGCCAAGTACGAAGGCGATCTCATTCTGCGGGTTGTTGTGCTTCAACTGGAGTTCCGTACATCTGTCTTATAAATTCAAGCTCAGATTTCTCTTCGGACTCATGAGCTTCGCTCTGCTGGCGCAGTTGATTGATTTGACGAAGTGTAAGACGCAGTTTACGAGTATCACCTTTTTTCAGAACAGAACTATCCTTTGCGTTATCGTATCGACGATCGTTGGCAAAGGTATTTTTATCGTCGTTAAAGTAAAAAAATTCTCGTAGAAGCATCTTGTATTTAGTTATTGAGCGGGAGGAGCGGTGGCTTCGCCTTCGGCGCCGCCTGCTGTAGCTTGTTCTGCTTCTGCGGCTGCTGCCATTTCGTCAGTGGCTTCTGCTTCTTGACCAGCTGCTTCTGCGCCTATTCCTGCAGGACTTACACCTGCGCCACGCATTTCTGCTGCGGCATCTGTGCTAGGTTTGATATTAGCACCTTGCTCTTCTCTCCACAGTTTTTCGTTTTCTTTGATTTCTTCTTCTGTTAAACCCAAGAAGCGTTTTAAAGAGAAGCGTTTGCTTAAATGTGGAATTTCTTGTAGTGTTGCAAATGTAGCAGCACGGGCAGTATCCAGTTCTGACTGTCGATAGGCAGCAAAGTTTTGTGGAGGATGAAACTTTAATTCAAATAAACTTGAATCAATATTTACACCGTTTTGGTCTAACCACAGTTTGAACTCTACATCAAACGTTGGAGTCATTAGATTCTGTAAGCGTTTGCAGTATTCATTAAAACGCAGTTCTTGTATGTAGGCTGTACCTACTTTACCGTCTGCAACAGTGTTTGACGCTTCTTCAATACCTGTTGGCAAGTAGGCTGCTGGAATACGTAGGGCACGGAATAGCTTGTTGGTAAAGAAGCGTAGGTCTGTGATTTCGCCTAGGTTAGTGCCGCCCGGTAGTGTTTCAACTTTTGATCCACGACCTTCTGCTGTCTGCGGGAAGAAGTAGTCTTCGTTGACACTTAGTGGGTTATAGCTAGCATCAACCATGTTGTTGCCACCACCTGTAGCTGAAGGAATACGTCGTTGTTGAATTTCGTTTTTAACACGTTCTACGAAACTCATGGCCATGTGTGCTGGCATATTACCTACGTCAACGTAGAAAATTCTGCGCTCTGGAGCACGTTGAATACGATAGATAATGATAGCATCTTCAAGCAATTCTTTCTGCTTGTAGACTTTGAATACTGATTCTAAAATGCTGTTACCAAACGGATAGTTTAAATCTAGTCCTTCTGATAGACTCATGTGTACCACATGTTTTGCATCTACTGTTATTTCAGTAGGTGTAGTAGAACTAAATCTGCTACCAGGAGGTCGACCAACTTCTCCAACCATTCCACGGCCAAATCCACCGCCGGTAGTGTAACCTGATATACCGCTTGGCTGAGTGTTTGATGTTGTGTGTGGAGTTGTGGCTACTAGATTTTTAAAGTTAAAGTTGATATCTTTGATACCATATTGCTCTGGAATTTTACCAGTGCTTTCATTTACAATAATTTTTGTAACCTTGGCTTGATCAACATATAACCAAGTTTTAGTCTCTGGATCTCTTAGGAAAAAACAGTCACCATACTTGAGTGTGTTACGAACAATACGGAAAATTCTTGTGTCAAACTGCTGTGACTTTACCCACTTCTGTAGACTTTCTTTTAGAATTTTTACTTCGGTTGCTGTTGGTGTTCCACGGAAGTTGATTTGGAATGCAGTACCATTTTCTTTGTCTTTTTGAGTCATAAACTCAGCGAGAATGTCTAAGGCTGCATTTACTTCACTGTCCATGTCCATAGTGTCGTACTGCATGTAGCGTTCAACACGATTAGGTGTTCCTGCATAAACATCGGGCAAGAAACTTGAATAGTTTGTTTTGTATGGACCAGGGCGGCCGCCACCAGAAATTGGACTCATCGCACCCGATTGTCCTGAAATGTTTACTGGTGTAAAATACTTTTTCCAACTCATAAATTTGTGTCCATATTAGATTGGAACTCCCATTTGGAAAGCATCGCCTCTGCCACGTAGTGCTGACAATTGCTTGTCATTTAAATCCTTAGTACCGGCACTGACTCTAATTAGTGCATCCATCTTAGTATTTAAACTCGCAAGCAACGATTCAGCACTTTCTTGGCCAGCTGCTCCTGTCTTTTTAGTTCCGTCTCCGCTGCCTGCTTGTTGTTTCTTAGCAAGGGCTTCTTGAGCAGCCTTGGCATCTGCCGATCCTTCTGCATATTGTTTACCGTCAATGGTAACCATTTTGGTTCCAGTGGCCGCTTGTGCTGCTGCTGGTGTAGGTGTTGATGCTGCCACAGGAGTTTTACCTGAAGCAAATTGAGCAGCATAAGAATTTACCTTGTTGAGGTTTTCACCTCCTAGATATCCGCCTGCTTTGGTAACATCGGTACCTGCAATCTGACTTGTGGCCAAAGCGTTGGCCTGGTCCTGACTCATGTTGCCAGTGTTGATGCCCATTTTAGCCGCCATTCCGGCTTGGCCTTTCTTCATGTACCAAGCACTGACTTCTGCGGCTACCGCAGGATCATTTACTAGATCTGGATTCTGTACAAGTCTATCGTCACCATAAATGGCCTTAGATGCTTGTGCATAATTGCTCTTACCAGTAAGCTGAATAAATCCACGACCACGGTATTTGAATCCGTCACCTGGCTCGTTGTTGCCTAATGACTTGCCCATTTTTGTATTTGAGCCATACATCATTTCGCCCATCTGTTGAGGATCTTTTTT
>Ga0214921_10005717_pt1 | contig 17447 bp, 16 predicted proteins | sample LL1505_MetaG_FD_177992 | JGI IMG/M metagenome (GOLD analysis project Ga0214921, IMG submission 177992) | Freshwater microbial communities from Lake Lanier, Atlanta, Georgia, United States - LL-1505 | ecosystem: Environmental > Aquatic > Freshwater > Lake | place: USA: Georgia | collected...
AATCTGTAAATGCGGCGACAATGGACGATGAAGAGGCGGTTTCGAATGAGCCATGGACACTTTCGCTTTCCGGTAGCAAGTTTGTGCAGTGCTTCTAAACTGATCTGCACCATTCTGCAATCATAGGTCGATATGACCATTAGGCTAGGGGCCGCAGAAAAAAAAGCCCTTCCGGCAATTTTTACTGAACAATCAACGCCCAATAATCGAGATCGAGGATCACGGCCGGATCGTAGCCCTTGCCTTCGAGATAGGGAAAATCGTGACAGGGGCGGTTTTTGGTGGCGACAAGCCGCAATCTGAGCGCGCCGACATCGTCGCGGCCGGGCAAAAGCGTCTTGTCGAGCACCTCGCTCCACGCGAACACTGTGTCCCCGGCGAATAAGGGCGCGACATGGCGGCCCGCATTGATCGCCGCCAGATGGAAGGCATTGCCCAAACCGTTGAACGACAGGCCGCGGGCCAGCGACATCACCACCCCGCCATAGATCAACCGCTTGCCGAACCGGCTACCGGCCTGATGATAGGCATCGAAATGCACTTTAGCTGTGTTTTGATAGAGGCGCGTCGCCATCTGGTGTTCGGCCTCTTCCACCGTCATGCCGTCGACATGGTCGATTCGTTCGCCGATCTCGTAATCGGCAAAGCGGAACAACGAGCCCGACAGCACCGGATCATAATCATCGGGCACGATCACCGGACAGGCATCCCCCAAAGCATCGGCCTCAAGACATGCAGGAAGATCGGGGACATGCGGCTGCAAAGCCGGACTGGCGGGGTCGGCCTTGCGCACCATCACCCAGCGCACATAATCCAGCACCACATCGCCATGCTGGTTGAACCCGCGCGAGCGGACATAGACCACGCCGGTTTCGCCGTTGGAGTTTTCTTTCAGGCCGATCACTTCGGATGTCGCCGACAGCGTATCACCGGGATAGACGGGGGCGAGAAAGCGGCAGGCGGCATAGCCGAGATTGGCCACCGCATTGATCGAAATATCGGGCACGGTCTTGCCGAACACGATGTGGAACACCAGCAGATCATCGACAGGCGACTGCGGATAGCCGATGGCGCGGGCAAATTCATCCGAGGATTGCACCGCAAACCGTCCGCCATAGAGTGCGGTATAGAGCGCGACATCGCCGCTGGTCACGCTGCGCGGGGTTGCATGGGTGATCACATCGCCCATCCGGAAATCCTCAAAAAAGCGTCCCGCTCCGGTTTTGGCAATGCCCATGCTTGTGTCTCCCTCAAAGCCCCATTCTCGACCACTCTACTGCATTGCAGCAAGAGGGGATGCGTGGTCTTTTAGGCTAAGACCGCGGCAGAATGCCCGACACAAAAAATCCCCGGCCAGAGGCTGGCCGGGGATCGAAAGCGCATGGCGTGCGTGAAAATCACATGGTGGAGGTAAAGCCGCCGTCGATCACCAATTGGTGGCCCGTGATATAGCCTGCCGCATCGGAGGCCAGAAACACCGCTGCCCCGCCCAGTTCGGCAGGCTTGCCCCAGCGCTTGAGCGCGGTGCGGTTGTTGATGCGGGTGACAAAGGCCTCGTCCGACAGCAAAGCCGTGTTGATTTCGGTCTCGAAATAGCCGGGGCAGATCGAATTGCTGGTGATGCCGCTTTCGCCCAATTCGGCGGCCAGCGAGCGGGTAATCGCCGCCAGACCGGCTTTCGAGGCCACATAGGCATGGATGGTGGCGCGGCCCAACAGGCCGGTGATCGAGGTGGTGAAGATGATCCGCCCGAATTTCTGCGCCTTCATTGGCTTGGCAGCCGCTTGGGCGAGGAAGAAGCAGGCTTTCAGATTGGCATCGGTGACCCGATCCCAGTCGTCACCCTTCCAGTCCTCGATGGCATTGCGGTGCTGGATACCGGCATTGCCGACCAGAATATCCAGACGGCCATGGGCTTTGACGATCCGCTCGACGGCCAGTTCGGCGGCATGGGTATCGGTGACGTCGAAGGCTTCGACCGAGGCCTTCTGGCCACGGTCATGCAGCAGCTTGGCCTGTTTGGTCAAAGCCACCGCATCGCGGCTGTTGAGCACGACATGGGCACCGGCTGCCGCCAGCTGTTCGGCCATCGCCCAACCGAGACCGCGCGAAGCGCCTGTGACAAGGGCCACGCGGCCCACAAGCGAGAAAGGATGGTGAGACATGGTTCAAACTCCTGAATTCAAAAACAACTGTTGGCGGCTCAAATCGTCGCTTCGATCATCTTGCGCAGCTCGCTTGTCACTTCCGGCATCACCCCGAACCACGCCTTGAAGGCGGGGCGGGCCTGATGCAGCAGCATGCCCAAGCCATTGACCGTGGTATTGCCGCGCTGCCGGGCAGCCGAGAGTAACGGCGTTTCCAGCGGAATATAGACAATATCCGAAACGAGGGCCGCTTGGGGCAGCAGGTCCAGTTTCAAATCCAGATCGGGTTGGCCCACCATGCCTTGCGAGGTGGTGTTGATGACCATGGCAGCGCCTTGCAGGGCATCATGCCGGTCATTCCACGCGACAGTTTTAATGGGGCCGCCGAATTCCTTTGCCAGATCGTCGGCACGCGCTGCGGTGCGGTTGGTCAGGCGGATTTCTTTCGCACCTTCGTCGATCAGACTGACCAGCACGGCGCGCGCCGCACCGCCTGCGCCCAGCACCGTGACCGGACCGGCATCGGCGCGCCAGTCGGGCTTGGCCTCGCGGATGCTGGCAATATAGCCGAACCCGTCATTATTGGTGCCCGACAGCGAGCCGTCGGCCCCGACAATCACGCAATTCATCGCCCCGATGCGCTTGGCGACCGGATCGAGATGGTCGACGATTTTCATCGCCTGTTCCTTGTGCGGAATGGTCAGATTGCATCCGGCAAAGCCCAGAGCAGGCAGCGCGCGCAGGGCTTTTTCCAGACCCGATTCCTTGATCGCCAGCGGCACATAGGCGCCGATCAGCCCGTGCCGGGCCAACCAGTAATTGTGCAATTTGGGCGAGCGTGAATGCATCACCGGCCAACCCATGACACCGGCAAGAAGATAATGATCGGGATGGCTCATCGGAAATTGTCCTTTATGGCTTACGAATTGGCGGCGCGAATGGCAGTGATCGCCAATTCGGCCAGTTCCTCGTCCTCGGCTTCGGTCAAGCCGGAGACGGCGACAGCACCCACCGTCTGCCCGTCGATGATCACCGGCAGGCCGCCGCTGAACCCGATGAAACGCGGATCGCTGTAATAGGAAATATTGAACCCCGTTTCGGGGTGGCGGGCATTGCGCCCGATCAGGCTTGACGGACGCTTCAAACGGGCGGCAGTGAAGGCCTTGTTGGTGGCAACATTGACCGAGCTGAAAGCCGCGCCGTCCATCCGCAACAGGCTGATCAGCTCGCCACGCGAATCGACCACCGCAATCACCGCGCTTTTGCCGCGTTTTTCGGTTTCGGCCCGGATCACCTCGACGGCGATCCGCGCATCATGGTCACTCAAAGTCAGTTCTTGCCGCATGGCTATTTCCCCTCGCCGGATTACGCAGCCGCTGGCTCCATCGCACCGCCGAGGAACAATTGTCCCACCCGCGGATCATTCAGAAGCGTTTCGGCCGTTTCCGCCATCCTAGTGCGCCCGAGCTCCAGCACAAGCCCGTCATCGGAGATCTGCAATGCACTTTTGGCATTCTGCTCGACCATCAGGATGGTGACACCCTTGGCGCGCAGGTCTTTCAGAATGTCGAATGTCTCCTGCACCATCAAAGGCGACAGACCGATGGACGGCTCGTCGATCAGAATCAGCGTGGGATCGAGCAGCAGACCGCGGGCGATTTCCAGCAATTTCTGCTGTCCGCCCGACAGGGTCGAGGCCTGCGCATCGGCCTTTTGCCGCAGGATCGGAAAGCGGACCATCGCCGCTTCGATCCGCTCGTCGATATTGATGCCGGAGGGGGCCGCGAAGCCACCCAGTTCCAGATTGTGGCGCACCGTCAATTCCGGAAAAATATTGCGGCCCTGCGGCACATAGCAAATGCCGCGTTCAAGCAATTGGCGGGGCGTATTGTTGGTGATATCGGCTCCGTCGAAAGTGATGGTGCCGGTGCGGGCCTTCAACATGCCGAAAATGGTTTTGAAGACGGTGGATTTGCCCGCACCGTTGGGGCCGATCACCGTGGTGATGGTGGCACGGCGGACGTTGAAAGTGGTGCCGTTGAGAATGGTCATCGCACCGTAGCCTGCAACGATATTGTCAAGCGCCAAAACTATGTTGTGTTCAGTGTCCAAGATAGGCCTCGATCACTTCTGGGTTGGAACGGATAGCGTCGGGAGTGCCTTCGGCAATCACCTTGCCTTCGGCCAGCACAATGATGCGATCGCACAGCGCCATCACAAATTCCATATTGTGCTCGATCACCACGAACGTGGCATTCTGCTCCGCATTGATCGCCTGCAAACGTTCGCGCAAATGGCCAAGCATGGTCAGGTTGACCCCGCCCGCAGGCTCGTCGAGCAGCACCAGTCGCGGTCCCGCCATAAAGGCCATCGCGGCGTCCAGCAGCTTTTGCTGGCCATAGCTCAGGCCCCCCGCCTTTTCATCCGCCACATGGCTCAAGCGGAAGAACTCGATCATCCGGTTGGCATCCATGGTCAGGCCGGCATCGCGCGCGCCGAACAGCCGCGTGCCCATGCTGCCTTTATGCTCCTGTCCGGCCAGAATCAGATTGTCACGCACCGAGAGTTGCGGAAACACCTGCAACAGCTGGAAGGTGCGGCTGACACCGAGCCGGTTCAGATCGCAAGGGCGCAATCCGGTAACCAGTTGGCCGTCCACCCGCACTTCGCCCTCGGTCGGTTGCAACTGGCCCAGCACGCAGTTGAAGAGGGTCGATTTGCCGGAGCCGTTGGGTCCGATAATGCCGAGGATTTCGCCCTCGTTGACGCTGAAGGACACGCCGTCGACCGCCGTTAAACCGCCGAACTGCTTGCGGATATTGGTGACTTGCAAAACCGGAGTCATTGGCCTGCCCCCTCTTTTTGTCCCGGCTTGTCCGTACCCATAACTTGGGCTTGTGCGGAGCGTTCCGACGAAATCTTCTTCTGGCGCAAATGCGAGATCAGCCGTTCACCCAGACCGATGATTCCGGTCGGGCAGAACATCATCAAAACCATCACCAGCATCGCATAGATGATCAGATAATAGCCCTGCGCAATGCGCAGCCATTCCGGCAGCAGCACTTCGGTGGCCGCTCCGATGAACGGACCGAAGAAGGTGCCAGCCCCGCCGACTATGACCATCAGCAGCAATTTGAGCGACAGCGTCAGCGAGAAGGAGTTGGGCTCGAAAAACTGCACCAGCGGCGCATAGAGCGCACCGGCAAAGCCGCCGATCGACGAACCCATCGCAAAGGCCATCAGCGTGTAACGGCGGGTATCGACCCCGAGCGACAGAGCCCGTACCGGATTTTCACGCAAAGCCACAAAGGCACGCCCCCATGGCGAACGGATGATCCACCAGACGCAGAAGGCGAGGATGGAGGTCATCAATAAAGTGAAGAAATAGAAATCCTTCGCCTTGCCGGTATTCCAGCCGAACAGGATCGGACGCGGGATATCGGTCAGGCCGTAAATGCCGTTGGTCAGCCACTCTTCGTTGCGCATGACCAGAAACACCAGCGTGGAAAAGGCCAAGGTCACGAAAGCCAGATAATGGTGTTGCACGCGCAAGGCCGGATAGCCCAAAATCCAGCCGATGGCGAAGCACAATGCGCCCGAGCACAGGAAAGCGACCGGATAGGGCACGCCTGCCAGCGTCATCAGACCGGTGCAATAGGCACCGATCCCGACAAAGGCCCCCTGCGCCATCGAGATTTGTCCTGCATAGCCCAGCGTGAGGTTGAGCCCGAGAGCGGCCACCGCATGCACCATCCACATCGCAACCAGCAACAGACCGAACGGACGCAGAAAGAACGGCAGAATAATCAGACCCGCCACCAGCAGCACAAAGACCGTGCCCTTGAAGGCACGCGAGGTGAGAAAATCCATCATACCGTGCGCTCCTCTGCGCGGCCCATCAGGCCCTGCGGACGCCATAAAATCACGGCAATCAGCAGGATCAGCGGAATGGCACCGCGATATTGGGCCGAGATATAGGCTGCAGCCATATTCTCGATCACACCGAGGATCAGGCCGCCGACAATTGCCCCGCGCACCTGGTTGAACCCGCCGACAATCGCGGCAATAAAAGCAGCAAGACCGAGCGTGTCGCCATTGGTGAATTTGGCCAGATAGATCGGGCTGATCATCAGCGAGGCCAGCGCCACCAAAAGCGCATTGATCAGGAAGGTGTACATGATCATCCGCTCGACCGGGATACCCAAAATCCGCGCCACCGAGGGGTTTTGCGCCGTCGCCTGCATGGCGCGGCCCAGACGGGTGCCGTTGAGCAGCTTGTTAAGCCCGAACACCGCCCCGCTGGCAATCAGCAAAATGAAAATGCTCTGGCTGGAAATCACCGCGCCGAAAACATTGATATCCTCTGACGGGATCATCGCTTGAAATGGCTGGGCTTGCGAGGAATAGAAATCCTTAACCGCCTCTTTCAGAAATATCGACAGGGCGATGGTCGAAATCACCAGCGGCAGAACGCCGTGCCTGAGCATCGGATCGACAATCGCCCGCTTGAACAAAAGTCCGAGGATCAGCAGCGAAGCAACCACCGCAATGCCCACGGCAGGCCAGAAACCGACCCCCAAAATCTTGATGGCCCACAACACGAAAAAGGCGGGGATCATCACAAATTCGCCTTGCGCGAAATTGATGGTTTGAGAGGTCTGCCAGAGCAACATGAAGCCGACCGCTACCAGAGCGTAAATCGCCCCTGTCGCCAAGCCGGACACGAAAAGTTGGATAAAAGCGGCCATTCCGATGGTTCCGTTCTATGGCAGGCCGCCGCAAACGGGGTGCCGTGCCTTTGGGCAAAGGGTGGTAGCGGGGTGACCCCATACGCAACGGCAGCACATCCAACCACAGGCAATCCGCCCCGATGCGACAACCGGTCATTCCAAATCAGAGGCTCATTGCACAGAAGGGCATGACGCGGACCCTGCCGCGTTGGACAAGCCGTTCCGCAGATCACACCTGTGACCCTGGCAAGCCGGCAAGGCCTGTCGGATGGATCACCCTCGAGACGATCAACCCGATGTCGCGGATCGGCCGGACAAGCCGGCCAATCCGCCAGAGATCATATTTTACTTGTTCAGCTTTGGCAGAATTTCGACGATCTTCTGCTTGCCGTCGACGATCTCGGCCAGGAAGCTGGCACGGTCGATATCGCCATTGGCATCCCATGTGGCTTCCATCAGAATGCCGGGTTCCTGTTCGGGCTTGATGGTCATGCCATGCAGGGTCTGGGCGAACAGCTTGGAGTCGAACTTGCCGATTTTCTCGGTCACAGCCTTGACCATGTAAACGGCGGTATAGCCTTTGATGCCGTTGTGGTCGTTGACATAATTGAAGCGGGCCTTGAAACGCTTGGCAAATTCCTGAATGGCGGGAATCGGCGCATCGGCGGTCAGACCGACATGGCCGCGCACGCCATTGGCGGCATCACCGGCCAACTCGATCACTTTCTGGCCAAGCAGGGTGGTTTCACCGATCAGCGGGGTCTTGATGCCCTGCTTGCGGGCTTCCTTCAGGAAGCGGGCGCTTTCTTCTTCATTGGTGTAGACAAAAATCGCATCGGCATTGGCCGCTTTCACCTTCACCACGTCAGCCGAGAAATCGGCCTGACCGGATTCGGTCGAAATATCGGCAACGACCTTGATATCGTTCTTGGCCATTTCCTTCACGAAATTGTCACGCCCGCCTTTGCCGAAGTCATTATTGACCCAGACCACCGCGACATTTTTGGCCTTCAGGCCATCGCGCATGTAATTGACGACTTTGGGGATCGAGCTTTGCTGGCCGAACGAGGTGCGGAAAATGTATTTGCTGCCCTTCTGCGTAATGGCAGCCGCTTCGCCGCCGACGATTTCAGGCACTTCGGCCTGCGCGGTCAGAGCCAGATCGACCAGCACAGAGCCGGAAAACACCGGACCGAGCACCACATAGGGGTTTTTGTCGAGAACCTTCTGGACCTGTGTTCGCGAAATACCGGCATCCGATTGGGTATCGAGATGTTCCAGTTCGATCTTGCGGCCCAACAGGCCGCCTTTGGCGTTGATTTCTTCAACAGCCAGAATGATACCGTCACGCCAGTTTGTGCCCGACACCGCACCCGCGCCCGACAATTCAACGATGTTGGGGAGATAGATGGTTTGCTGGGCATTGACGCCCTGGGCAGTCATGGCGAGGCCACCGGCCAGCAAGACTCCCATCAAACGAGATATTTTCATGATCATATTCGGTATCCTTCCCTGGAATTAAGTCCGATTTGTTCAGTCAAATCTTGTACGTAGGTGCAACGTGTTGCGTGATGCTATCAGCCTCTTGAACGCACGCAAAGCCTTCTAAGCTTTCCTGCGCGCCAAAACCATCCCCCTCTAGCCTCGCCTTGCACCGGTTAGCCGGTGTCAACCCAAAATAGGGTTGGCCGCTCATCAGTCAATTTGTTCGTCAGACGAACAAATGTCCTACATACGAACATAATAGAAAACAAATTTTTTCCCGTCAATCTCCTATTTTTTTAAAAATATCCTGTTTTATACGTTATCCTAAAAGAACCTGTCAGGATCTCTTCGTCAAGGTCTCGTTGACCGCCACCGTTTGCGCGCCTTTGAGGATATGGGCTTCGAGCAAGGATACCGCCCGATCCGCATCGCGTGCCAGCGCCGCATCGAGAATCAGCTTGTGCTCGTTGGCCGACTGGGCGCGCGGAAACGGTCGGGTCTTGAGCGACAGCATCCGGTAACGCTGGCTTTGCTCATACATGGCCTGCCGGAACAGCAGCAACCAGCGCGAGCCGCAATTGGCGATGAGCGCCGTGTGGAACTCCTCGTTATAGCGTTCCCAATCCGCGCCCCAACGGTCGGGATCATCTTCCACCACCGCCTCGACCCGCGAGAGTTTGTGATAGCAGCCAACGATTTGTGCCTCCCATTCGAGATCGGCACGGGCAATCGACTGGCGCAGGGCGTGACATTCCAGCAATTGCCGCATTTGTGTGATGTCGCGCAAATCCTCGATCGAGACAGGCGGCACGGTGAAACCGCGCTGCCCCTCGGCCACCACCAGACCATCGGAGGCCAGCCGCGACAGGGTTTCGCGCATGGTGTTGACGCTGACCTCGTAGGATTTGCTCAAGCCTTCCAGCTTCAGTTTCGCACCGGGCTCCAGCGTCCCCATGATCACATCGCGCCGCAAGCGATCGTAGAGTTGCGCGGTCAGCGTGCCCGAAGAATCGGCCTTGGAATGGTCCGTTTTGGAATGGTCATCACTCACGTTTCTGTCCCTCATGGTCTGCCGCGCGTCGGAAGCGAAATTAAATCGATCATGACTGCAATTCAAGCATTGCCGCAAAATTAAAAAAAAGATATGAGATTTATAGAAATCTAGGAGATTAAAAAATGTTCGCGTGGTCCATCGCTACCGTCTGTCTGGGCGGAACATTGGAAGGCAAGCTGTCAGCCATTGCCAAAGCCGGTTTTCGTGCTGTCGAATTGTTCGAAAATGATCTGACCTTCTTCAATGGCCGGCCCGGCGATGTCAGGCGCATGGCGGATGATCTGGGCCTGTCGATTGTCGCCCTGCAGCCGATGCGCGATTTCGAGGGCATGCCCGCCCCCGCCCGCCTGCGCAATTTCGAGCGCGCCGAACGCAAATTCGACCTGATGGATGAATTGGGTGTCAATCTGCTGTGCCTGTGCTCCAATGTCAGCCCCGAAGCCATCAACAACGATGCGCAGGCCGCCGCCGATCTGGCCGAACTGGCCGACCGCGCCGGTGCGCGCGGTTTGCGGATCGGTTACGAGGCGCTGGCTTGGGGCACCCATATCAAGGACTGGATGCAGGCCTGGCATCTGGTGGAAATGGCCGACCGTCCCAATCTCGGGCTGGTGCTGGACAGCTTCCATGCCTGTGTGCGCGGCAATCCGATTGCGCCGATAGCCGATCTGCCCGGCGACAAGATCGCGCTGGTGCAGGTGGCCGATGCGCCGGGTCTGTTGATGGATGCACTGGCTTTGAGCCGCCACCACCGCTGTTTCCCCGGTCAGGGCGATCTGCCCGTCGATGCCTTTATCGAGGCCTGTCTGGCCACCGGCTATCGCGGTCCGGTCTCGCTCGAAATTTTCAATGACCAGTTCCGTGGCGCCCTGCCTGCCCAGATCGCGCTGGATGGCATGCGTGCGCTCGAGGCTTGCGCGGAACGTATCGCCAAAACCGGCCACACGCCCGACATCGAGCGCCTGCCCGGCGCGCATCTGCCCGCACCGAGCACGGTGTCCAAGGTCGAATTCGTCGAATTCGCCACTTCCGGTCCAGAAAGCGACCAGCTCGAAACCGTTTTGCGCGGCTTGGGCTTCCACAGGGTTGCACAACACCGCTCCAAGGACGTGGTGCTGTTGCGGCAGAACGGCGTCAACATCGTCATCAACCGCGAGCGTGACGGCTTTGCCCATTCCTTCTATCTGGTCCACGGCACCTCGGTCTGCGCCATGGCCTTTGCTGTCGACAATGTCACCCAGACGCTCGACCGCGCCAATGCCTTGGGGGCGACCACCTATCATGGCCGGATCGGAGCGGGCGAGGCGACCATTCCGGCCGTGCGCGGGGTTGAAGGCAGTCTGATCTATCTGATTTCCGATACGCCGGAAGGTCTTGGTTTCTGGGAGCGTGATTTCGTGTTCGAGCCATCGGCGCAAACGGATGGACCGATCACCGGCATCGACCATCTGTCCAACACCGTGCGGCGTCCCGAATTTTTCACATGGCTGACCTTCTACAAGGCGGTTCTCGGTTTCGAGGATGTGCCGCAGGTGGAAGTGGCCGATCCCTATGGCGCGTTCTACAGCCGCTGCGTGCAAACACCCAACCGCTCGGTGCAGATTCCGTTGAACGTGTCGGATGGCGGGGCCACCGTGCTGGCGCGTTTCCTCGATGCGACATCGGGCTCGGGCGTGCAGCAAATCGCCTTTGAAACTCCCGATATTTTCGGCTTCGTCGAAAAGGCCCGTTCGGAAGGCGTCACTTTCCTGCCGATTCCGGACAATTATTATGCCGATCTGGCGGCGCGGTTCGATCTGGATCCCGCTTTGCTGGAGCAGATGCGCAGTCTCGGCATTTTGTATGACCGCAGCGCAAGCGGCGAATTCTTCCATATCTATACAGAATCCTTCGATGACCGCTTCTTCTTCGAAGTGCTGGAGCGGCGCGATTACGATCTGTTCGGCGCGGCCAATACGCCGGTGCGTCTGGTGGCACAGGCCCGCTCGCAAGACGCCCGCCGTGCCATAAGCTGAAAACGTTCAACCACGCGAGTTCGCCCCCGTGGTGTTGGATATCCTGCCTCAAGCCTGACGGGCCGCGATGGCACCGGCAATTGCCAGTGTGCGGCGGCCCATTTCGGCATGCATCAATTCGACCATCCGCCCGCCGACCGTGATCACGCCCTTGGAGCGGTTTTCGGCTAGATCGAAGGCGGCGACAATGGCGCGCGCCTGTTCGACTTCATGCTCGGACGGAGCAAAGACCTGATTGGCCGGAGCAATCTGGTTGGGGTGGATCAGTGTCTTGCCGTCCATCCCCATATCACGGCCTTCCTCGCATTCGCGGATCAATCCGGCCTCGTCCTGCAAGCCGTTATAGACCCCGTCGAGAATATCCAGACCATAGGCGCGCGCGGCCGCCACCGCGGTCGACAACCAGCCCAGCATCGGCAGGCGTCCGGCGGTCAGGCGGGCACGGGTCTCTTTGGCCAGATCATTGGTGCCCAGCACAAAGCAACTCAACCGGCTGGCGGGCATAGCGGCGGTGGCGGCAATGTCGGCAAGGTTCAAAATCGCCAGCGGCGTTTCGATCATGATCCACAATCTGGTGGGGGCGGCAACACCGGCCGCAGTGAGGGCAGCCTCGCAACGGGCGACTTCAGCGGCAGCGGAGATTTTGGGAAACAGGATCGCATCAGCCCCCGCTTTGGCCGCAGCGACGACATCTGCCTGTCCCCAGACAGTATCAAGCCCGTTGACGCGCAAAATCACTTCGCGGCTGCCGAACCCGCCCGCAGCAATCGCCGCGCAGGCCTGCTCGCGCGCCAGCTCTTTGGCGTCGGGGGCCACCGCATCTTCCAGATCGATGATGATGCCGTCGGCATCCAGCACCTTGGCCTTTTCAAGCGCGCGGGCATTCGAAGCCGGCATATAGAGCACACTGCGGCGGGGTCTGAGAGAAGCGGACATGGGACATTCCTTGCTGGGCCAATCTGTTGCGTCAAAATAGCGCGAAATCCGCGCCTGTCATGTGACCAAAAGTTCTAGGGCGGGGCCATGATCCGGCCTATTCAACTAATAGGTCTCTTTACCTTGCGCGGACACCACGCGCAGACTGGCCCGCAGCAAGAAGGATACAGACGGTGCGGATCGCGTTTTGTGCGGATATTCACGGCAATCGGGCGGCGTTTGAAGCCTGTTTGCGCGAGTGCGAGCGGCGCGGGTTTGACCAGATGGTCATTTTGGGAGATGTGGTCGGCTACGGCCCCGATCCGCAATGGTGCACCGATCAGGTCCGCGAGTTGCAAGCCAAAGGGGCAGTGGTGGTGCGCGGCAACCATGATGCCGCCTTGGTCGAGGGCACCGCCAGCATGAACGAGCTGGCGCGCACTGCCATTGCATGGACGCTGACCCAACTCGACAGTGCGTCCATTGAGTATCTGTCCAGACTGCCGCTGTCGCATCGGCAGGAGGACCGGCTCTATGTCCATGCCAATGCCTGGGCGCCTGCTTTGTGGGACTATATCAATTCCCCGCGCGAGGCCGAGCGCTCGATGCGGCTGACCGATGCCCGTCTGAGTTTTTGCGGCCATACCCATGTGCCCCTGCTCTATCACATGAGTGCCAAACGCCCGGCCTCTGCCTTCACACCGCTGACCGGAAAGGCGATTCCGCTGTCGACCATCCGGCGTTATTTGATGGTGGTGGGGGCGGTCGGACAGCCGCGTGACCGCAATCCGGCGGCGTGCTGGGCCTTGTATGATACGGCCAAGCGCGAATACACCATTTACCGAACCTCTTATGACATTGAATTGACAGCCCGAAAAATCAGGGAGACCGCCATGCCGCAAGCCATGATCGAGCGTCTCGCCAAACGGCTGTTTGCGGGGAGTTGAGCATGGAAAGCCATCGTTTGCATGCCGGTCGGGTGATCGACGGGTTCAAGCTGGTCGAATTGGTCCATACCGGCGGCATGGCCGCTTTGTGGTCCGTCACCAAACCGGGCGAACCGCGCGCCATGCTGATGAAAGTGCCGTTTCTGGGTGAAGGCGACGACCATTCAGCCATTATCGGTTTTGAAATCGAGCATATGATTTTGCCGCGCCTGAGCGGACCGCATGTGCCTGCGGTGATTGCGGTGGGTGATTTTGCCGTGCTGCCGCATCTGGTGATCGAACGGCTGCCGGGCAAATCGCTCGATTCCCGCCTCAAGGATGCGCCATTGTCGCCCGAAGATGTGTGCTGGCTGGGCGCAAAAATCGCCACAGCCTTGCAAGACATCCACCGCCAGCATGTCATCCATCTCGATGTCAAACCCGCCAATATCATGCTGCGCGACAGCGGCCCTGCGGTGATGATCGATTACGGACTGTCGCGCCACGACGAATTGCCCGATCTGCTGGCCGAAGAGTCCGATCTGCCGATCGGTACCAGCGCCTATATGGCGCCCGAACAGGTGCTGGGAATCCGTTCCGATCCGCGCAGCGATATTTTTGCGCTCGGCGTGGTGCTGTATGAAATGACCAGCGGTGAAAAGCCGTTCGGCAATCCCTCGACCCGCGCGGGCATGCGCCAGCGGCTCTATCACGAACCACGCCCTTTGCGGGCCCTGCAACCGCATATCGCGCCATGGCTGCAGGAAATCATTCTGAAATGTCTGGAGGTCGATCCCGATGACCGCTTCCAGACCGCAGGGCAACTGGCCCATGCCCTGCGCAATCCCGATCAAGTGGTGCTGACCGGGCGCGCGGCGCGGGTCAAATCGCCCGGTCTCGTCAAACGTGTCAAAAACTGGTGGCAGGGACAAAACCGCGTGATCGCCCCGCCGATGCGGGTGGCGGACCGGCTCGACAAGGCCCCCATCATCATGTGTGCGCTGGATTTTTCGGTCGACGAGGCCGATGCCATCACGGATGCCGTCAAGCGGTTGGTGCGGCGTTTGCTGGAAACCGATCCCGGGGCGCGTCTGGTCTGTCTGACCGTGCTGAAAACCTCGCTGGTCAAACTCGACGAGGCACTCGATCAGGGCGGACGCAACATCTATCTCAAGCGGCTGGTTGCCCTGAAAGAATGGGCGCGCAGCCTCGATTTGCTGGAAGAAAGCGTCAGCTTCCATGTGATCGAGGCGGTGGATCCCGCCCAAGCCATTCTTGATTATGCGAGCTTTAACGGGGTCGACCACATTGTCATGGGCGCGCGCGGCCATTCGACGCTCAGACGCTATCTCGGCAGCGTCTCCTCGCGGGTCGTGGCCGAAGCCTCATGTTCGGTCACGGTCGTGCGGTTGACACACGCTCACGACCAATCCGCAGAGCCTAGGGATCAGGACGCGCCAAGCGGCGGATAGGCATGCACGACCCCATGCCTGTCACGCACTGACGCGCTGTCGGCTGACAGGATGGTCACGGCATCGGACAGAACCGCGACTTTTCCGTGCCCGCCCGGAATATCGAGCACATAAGTCGGTTGCGCCAAGCCGGACAGGTGGCCGCGCAGGCCCTCGACCAGCGCTTTGCCCTCCGACAGACCGAGGCGGAAATGTCCGGTGCCCGGTGCCAGATCGGGATGGTGCAGGTAATAGGGGCGGATGCCGTGCTCGACAAACCCGCGCATCAGCGCAACCAGCGTGGCGGTTGTGTCATTGATACCCTTGAGCAGAACGCTCTGGCTCAACAGGCCGATCCCCGCCTCGCGCAGTATCCCGCAGGCCCTGGCAAAGGCAGGGGTGAATTCCCGCGGATGATTGGCGTGAATGGCCACCCAATTGGCCTTGCCCGAAGCGGCCAGTGCTTGCGCCAGATCGGGGGTGATGTGGTCGGGCGAGACGACCGGCACGCGCGAATGCCAGCGGATGGTCTTGATATGGGGAATTTGGGCCAAGCTCTCCACCACCTGCCGCAGGCGGCGCGGTGACAGGATCAGCGGATCACCGCCGGTGACAACCACTTCCCAGATCGACGGGGTATCGGCCAGATAAGTGATGGCTTGCGCCAATTGCTCTGCACTCAACCCCTCGCCTTTGTCGGGCCCGACCATTTCGCGGCGGAAGCAGAAACGGCAATAGACCGGACAGATCGCCACCAGCTTCAGCAAGGCCCGATCGGGATAGCGATGCACAATGCCCGCACAGGGGCTGAAGGCATGGTCGCCGACCGGATCATCCATTTCAAGCGCGCTCGCATGCCCTTCTGCCTCCGTCGGGATAAATTGTCTGGCAATCGGATCCTCGCGATCATCGGGATCGATCAGCGCCAACATCGGCGCGGTCACCGCAATCGCATAGCGCGAGGCAACGGGAGCCAGCGCGTCCTGCCGGTCCGCCGGAATCAGCCCGTGTTCGGCCAGTTGGGCAAGCGAATGGGCGGATTTTTGCGGTTTGGTCATCACAGAGTCCGGTCGGGTTCAGGCCGAAAATGGCGCAAGCGGTGTCCATAGCACATCATCAATGCGCGGTGCACCGGTCAGCAGCATCACCAGACGGTCAAATCCCAAAGCGATGCCCGAAGTGTCGGGCATCAAGGCCAGAGCGGCCAGCAAATCCTCGTCGACCGGATAGGTCTCGCCGTAAATATACTGCTTGAGGGCCATATCTTCTTCAAACCGGCGACGCTGCTCGACGGGATCGGTCAATTCGCCGAAGCCATTGGCGAGTTCTACGCCGCAGGCATAGAGTTCGAACCGTTCTGACACACGCGGATCGTCAGGACAGGGACGAGCCAGGGCCGCCTCGTGCACCGGATAGTGATAGAGAATGGTGGCGCGGTCATGGCCCAAATTCGGCTCTATCCTGTCAACCAGAATCCGGCTGAACAGATCCGACCAGCTGTCATCTTCGGCCACGCGGATCGATTGCCGATGCGCCGAACGCGCCAGAATTGCCGGATCGGGCACGCCGTCGGGCGTGCTGGCCAGCAAGTCGATATCGGCATAACGCGCAAAGGCCTCCTGCACGCTCAGCCGTTCGGGCGGCCGGAACGGATCGGCCAGCCTGTCGCGAAACCGCAATTGCGTGCTGCCACAGGCTGTGGCGGCCTGTAGCAACAGATGCGCACAATCCTCCATCAAATCGTCGAGCGAAGCCCCGACCCGATACCATTCCAGCATGGTGAATTCGGGCGCATGCAGCACACCGCGCTCGCGGTCACGGAATACCCGCGCAAAATCGAAAATGCGGGTTTCTCCGGCGGCCAGCAGCTTCTTGCAGGCAAATTCGGGGGAGGTATGCAGATAAAGCGGCTCGATCCCGCCGTCATGGCGGCGCAATTGCACCGGCACCCCGTGCAGATGGGTCTCGTTGCCGGGCGAGATTTGCAACTGTCCGGCTTCGACCTCGGTAAAGCCTTGCGCCTCGAACCAGCCGCGCAGCGCGGATTTGACCGCATTGCGCGCCAGCAACAGCGGACGGCGGTCACGGTGCTTCACGGGCACCCAAAACGGCGAAACATCACTCATCACACGTCCCGATCACACAAAGCCTGTTGTCAATGGTACCATCAATTAAGGCAAAAAGTGATTTTACACTGGCAAGATCCGGTCGAATATGGGAAAAGCGCGCGCGCAGTATGGTTTGTTGCTGCACGGATTTTATCTGCCAGAGATCGTTCGATGCCCGCGCATGAGACGGGCCCAAGCCAAGGATGAGTAACGTGAAGGTCATCGCCAGTTCGCTTCGCAAGGGCAATATTGTTGAAAAGGACGGACATCTCTATGTCATCCTGACAGCAGAAAACATCCATCCCGGTAAGGGCACGCCCGTGACCCAGCTTGATATGCGCCGGATCAGTGACGGCGTCAAAGTGTCGGAACGCTACCGCACCACCGAACAGGTCGAACGCGCCTTTGTCGAGGACAAGGATTACAACTTCCTCTACGAGGATTCCGACGGCTTCAATTTCATGAACAATGAAAATTACGATCAGGTCTCGGTGTCCAAAGATGTGGTGGGGGACCGCGCTCCCTTCCTGCAGGAAGGCATGAAGTGCATCCTGTCGGTTTACGAGGGCAATGCCGTGTCGATCGAACTGCCGGCCCGCATGGTGCTGGAGATCGT